>Ga0209638_1000192_pt1 | contig 41508 bp, 34 predicted proteins | sample BarGraNGADG00211_FD_184490 | JGI IMG/M metagenome (GOLD analysis project Ga0209638, IMG submission 184490) | Arctic peat soil microbial communities from Barrow, Alaska - Barrow Graham LP Ref core NGADG0002-211 (SPAdes) (version 2) | ecosystem: Environmental > Terrestrial > Soil > Wetlands > Peat...
GGGAGCCGGTACGTAGCCGGCTCTGATCCTGCACGTTGGGTCGCGTGGAACTCGATGACCCGCCGCATCGGCGGCTGCTCGAGGACGTAGGCCTCGCGCTCGCCCAGGCGGACGAGAAATCGGGTGTTCGCGGGAAGGCGGCCGGTCGAGATCGGCTGGTTTCTGACGACCTCGTCGAGGAGCGCTGATAGCTCGACTTCCCGTTCGACCTTCTCGGTCACGTGGGACACGAGCTCGCCCTCGATCCGAAGGTATGTGCGCAACTGCATGGCGCGAATCTCCTTTCCTCTGAGAAAGGGCGGGGGCGGGAGGATCGGAATGGACCCGGCTCCCGCCCATTGCCCGTCCGGCGTGCGTCAGGCCTGCTGGCCCTTCACGCCGGCGCTCTTGAGGAACTCGATCTCGTCGCCCGGGCGGACGACGTATTCGTCGTCGACCCGACCGCCGTTGACGGTCACCGATGCATCGCGGGGGATGTTCAGGACCTGCTCGAGGACCGTGTACACCATCGTGATGCGCCTGCCCGCCAGATCGAGCTCGAGATCGTTCACGCCGTAGACGACGCGCGTCGCGGATGCGTCGCGAGTGGTCTCTGTTGCCGTCGTTTCCATCGATGTATCTCCTTGCTGTTCGACTGCTGTCGAATGGGTCGGAGGACCGGGGAACGACGGCCAGTCACGCACTGGCCACAAAAGCGCGATCGCATCGAGCGATCGGCCCCGGTCCTGTGCGCGGGTAGCGGTTAGGTGGACTCCCTTTCCGGGCATCCCTCCTTTCTATAAGGTGAGGTGAGCGGATCGGAGTTCGGGGTCGAACGGCTGATGGATCGCTGCGTCGAGCGACCGAGCGGACCACCCCCAGATGCGAGGGCGGTCGTCCGATCGTTCGGCACGGAGCAGGTCCGTTCACCGTTCGACCGGTCGTCCGGTCGGCTCGCCCAACAAGGCTGTGGCCGCGCAGTCGCTCGTGGAATACGTGCGATTGGCAGCGCTATGCGGGTTGTTAAGGTGCGAGATCACCGAGGACCCGAAAGGGAACCGGCGCCGGCGCTCGATGCGGCAGATGCCGCTGGAGCTCGCGTCGGGAAGCTCCGAGAAGTGGAGGCGACCGGTCTCTACCGGGGTAAACATTCCGGGTTCTGGGCCGGCCGCCGACATCGACGATAGGTCGACGGGTCGGCCGAGTCAATGCATTCTGCGTACCATTGCGCGTACCATCGCGCGCTGCTCCAGCGCGAGACACGCTTGACACTTGACTGACAGACACGCTTGACACCTTGCCCTTCCACCCGCTATCGGCCACGATCCTGGCGATCGAAGGACTGTAGCCGCGAGCTGCGCCATTCCCCGGCAGCCCCAAGAGATAGCGAGGAGGACCACACGGCCGTGAACGATCCCTGGCAGAACGACCCGTCGAAGTCGGTCGGGCTGGCGTCAATCGAGAAAGCGCTGGGCAGGGGTGTTCCCGCGGAAGCTATGGCCTTCTATGGCCGGTGGTGGCAGCTCGAGACGTGGCTCCGGTGGCTTGTTCACCTGGAGCTCCGCGCGCGATACGGTGAGGCCTGGGAAGAGCATGTCGTCGACGCGGCTGGCAAGCGCGCCATTCGCGACCAAGAGAATGCATACATTGCGTCGCCGGACGCCGACTTCTTGCTCGCGTACCTGGACACGGGGAATCTCTTCAGCCTGATCGCTGAGCCCGAGGTTTGGGAACTCCTCGGGTCATCACTGCCGCCGAGGAAGCGTTGGGACGGTCTTGCGGATGAGCTTTCATCCCTTCGGAATCGGAATGCCCACTATCGGCGGCCACATCCTGACGACCTGCAACAGCTGGAGCGGGTTCTCCGGTCGCTCGAGAAGGGAGCGAAAGGCTCGATCCGGGCATTCAACGAGCAATCGCGCCTTTGGAAGGACGAGGATCCAGTCGCACGCCGTTGGGCGGACCCACAGGGACCTGAGCGGGATCGACTATCTCATGCTCGGAACTCGTACAACACGGAGCTTCAGATACGAGTGTCGAGACGTCCATGGGCCCCTCAGTCTGCCGGCCCGGGGCATCTCTGGCACGCGGAATACGTAATGCGGGAAGGTCGCTATCTATCGCCAAGAGTGCTGTGGAACTCGTCCTACCTAGATCCATATCGCCAGATCGTCGTTCAGGTGACGATGGAGTATCCCGGGTTCCTCTCCATAGCGTTCTCAATGGCGGACGATCCCGAACTCGTCGGCGAAGCGATTGACCGAATTCTGGAAGCTGTCCTGGTGGAAGGGGAACGAACGGCGTCACCGGAGCAGTACGACAACTGGGTGCTCGAAGGAGTCGGCCTCGACCCGCGCCTTCGAACGTATGACCCCTTCTTCGTTCCTGACTCCGTCGAGAACGAAGCCCCCTACTTCAACGCCGGCGCCCATGACGTAAGTGCTAGAGGCGCCTGACCGCGCCAGACTAAGTCAGCAGATCGATCCTATGGCGCCAGGGCGCCATCGTCAGTTTCCCCGCCACCGGTCGCCAACAGATGGAGCCAGGCTTTGGATCCGACGGGCGCAGAGAGCCACCTATGCGGTGGCTTGAGCAGCGACCCTATCGGAGCCGGTGAACGCCCCGGATCGAGCGGACGCAGCATGGTGTCCAGCGAATCGCGGGCGAGATCGGCATGCGTCACGACCCAGGTGCGCTCGCCGAGATCCACGGCTACGGCCTGCCGAACCATCCAGTCAGCCCGGAGTGACCCCGGGACTACGACGATCAGGTGCCAGGAGGGTCGGCGCGAGAGCGGGCGCCGGTAGGCCGCGAGCTTGGCCCGTATCGTTCGCATGTGCTCTGTGCCTTCGTCGATCTCGAGCGCCAGGACGGCCGAGCCGGCGCCGGTCGTCACAACGGCGATGCTGTCGGGTCGGACGAACCGGCTGAGGACATCGCCTGTCATCGAGTCGGGGAACCAGAGCTGGACCGGCGCATGCTCGCGGTCATCGCCCCGGTTCAGGGCGCAGATGGCCCTCGCGGTGTCGATGCTGTGCCGCACATAGGAGGCCGGAGCCGTCGCTCGTCTGGTGCCGAGACGCTGGTGACCGAGTGGGCTGAGCCGGTATGCCTGCTCGGCACGACCTGGCGTCTGTCGGGATAGGGGCGTTCGCTCGAGCAGCCCAGCGTGGTACAGGCGGAACACGTGCTCCTGGGAGCGCCGGTAGTTTCGATACACGATTTGTCCGGGCTCTGCGGCCGTGAGCGCACCGTGGCGGCCGAGTAGGCGCAGCAGAGCACGATCGGCGATTGGAAGCAGGTCAGGATCCAGATCTATGGCGCTGCCGGGCTCGATCATTCGGAAGGCAGCGCCTATGTAGGGTCTTCCGCTCACCGAAGGCGCCGATTCGTGCTTGATTCGGGCGATCCCGGCCGGCAATTGACGCGTAGCCAGACGCGTAGCCAGACGCGTAGCCAGACGCGGATCTCCGTCTCCATTTACGCGTCCCCTTTATGTTGGGACTCGGGCTGTCCGGCGGCCGCATCCGCGGACGAAGCCGGGGGTTCGGTGTCCTGCGTCTTCACCGCTTCTGCTGACTCGTTTCCACCGGAGCGTTCGAAGACCTCGCCTTCAACCTCCTCCAGCGATCGAGGGGCATCGCGCTCGTCGCTCGCGGCGACGTTGGCGGCAAGGCGCTCGGGATCGGCGGGTCCGGGCATCGACACCCGCCCGCCGCGAACGAGCGGGGTGCCGTCGGAGCCACGCGTCCGAACGACGACGTCGAAGCGACGCATCGCCAGAAGCTCCTCGGGCGATACCGGGGCGAACAGGCGGCCCAGGTCGCGCACGTCTTCGGGGCCGGGCTCGAGGAGCGCGACCGAGGCCACGTTGGTGCGGACTGCGCTGCCCAGGCGCTCCCCTAGCGCGGAGAGCGATTGGGCTGCGAGGGCGGCGTGGAGGCCGAACTTACGGCCTTCGGCGAGGATCCCCTCCAGTGCCTGCGTATGGAAGCGCTGAGCCTCGTCGACGACGAGCAGATGTGGCCGGCGCTCTGCCGCTGGCCGGCCCTGCCGCCCGACTGCGTCGATGGCGAAGCGGCTGATGAGCATCGCGCCAAAGAGCGCCGAGTTGTCGCCGCCCACACCCGAGAGGTCGACGACCAGAACGTCGCCTGAGTCCATCACCATCCGCGGCGAGATCGTGGAGTCGCCCTGGCCCACCACGGATCGGATCGAGCCATAAGACACGAAGGCGCCGAGCTTGTTGAGTACAGCCTTGATCGATGGGTCGCGCTCGCGCTCTCTTGGCCCAGGCCACTCGTCGCGCCAGAAGGCACGCTCCATCGGGTCGGTGAGTTGGTTGGTGAAGCGAACACGGGCACTGTCGTTGGTGAGGATGCGGATCAGCTCGAGGATCGTCTGCTGGCCGGGATCGGCGAACGCGGCGAACAATGCGTGGCGGAGGTAGTGCTGCATCTTGGGTCCGCAGAAACGTGGCCACAGATCCGCGAGCAGAGTCACGAACTCGCTGGCCACGAGCTGCGCGTCGTCGGTGCCGCGGCGCTCGAGGAAGTTGAAACCGCGCGGATGAGCCCGATCGGCCAGGCGCAGGACATGGACCGCGGGTCCGCCACGTTCGGGGAGCCGGCCGAGGATGTCGGCGGTCAGGTCGCCATGAGGGTCGATCACGCTCACCCCGACGCCGGCTCGGGCGCAGCCGAGCACAAGATTGAGCAGGAGCGTGGTCTTGCCCGACCCGGTAGCGCCAAAGACCGCGAGATGGCGAGCGAGAGTCTCGGTTGACAACACGAGCGGGCCGCGGCGGGCCTCCGCTATCGCGATTCCAGAGGCCGCCTCTGGCTCGCGGCGCGAACCGGGCTGCGATCGTTCGCGATCGAGCGCCAACTCGTCAAAGCGCCGGTCGGGCAGGGCCCACAAGGCGCCGAGAAGCTCGGGGTCCGCCGACAGCGCGGACGATCCGGACTTCGAGCCTTCCCGGATCGTCCATACGAGCGACTGAGATCCGGAGCGCAGCGCGTCTGTTGCACCGACGAGCTTCCACAGCAACGCAGCTGCGGCCGCCGGCTTCACGGCGGTGGCTTCGAGGGCGATCGTCGCGCTATACATGCCGGTCGGGAGTTCGGTCGAGCGCGCCGGCGCCCGGTTCGACGGCCGCGTATCGGCCGTCTCTCGGAAGAGGAGCGCATCGATGATCGTCGAGACAAGGAACCCGCCGATCGACTGTCCGATGCCCTCTTCGTCGGGATCGTTTGCCGCACCGGGCATCAGCCGGATGCGAAGCACTACCTGTACGCTGGGGCCGTCCTGATCGAGCGCGATCGCCAGACGCAGCGGCACCGACGAGGTGCTCGTCGCGTCGGGACGAAGGGAACGAGTTGCGGCCCGGGCGAGTCGCGCGGTCGCGACGGCGGATGGAACCGGATCGTCGAGGGCAAGCTCCTCGAGCTCGCATCGTCCGAGCACCGAACGGACGGCCATCTCGACCGAGGCGACGACCTGCGCGGGACAGTCGATCTGCCAGTGCATCGAGCCGCCTCGCCAGGCCAGGCGCAGCTCGATCGGCGGCCAGCCGACGCGGAACCGATCGACGCCGCGGCGCTGCCCCGGATGGAGGGCGCGGATCAGCTCGGCCGTTGCGTCGGCGTCGAGCTCGACGTTCGCCGGCAGGATTACCTCCAGGCGGACCAGTTCACGCCCGACGGCCCGCTCGTATCCGCCCTGGCGAACTCCGGTGGCCAATGGCGGCACAACCGACAGGCCGGCGAGAACGAACAGGAGCGCGCCGCCCATGATGGCAAGCAGGAGCGGCGGAATCGGAAACGGTACGGCCATCGCGTCTCATCCTTTCGGCGGCAGGACCGTGAGTGGGTCGACCGGAACCCCGGCCTCGTAGATCGCAAAGTGCAGGTGAGGTCCCGTCGTGACCCCGGTCACGCCTACGTCACCTACGACCTGGCCGGTGACGACGACGTCGCCGACCTTGACCGCGGGCGGGTCCTCCAGATGGCCGTAGAGCGAGATGACGTTGGGCAGATGCTCGATCTCCACGACGACGGCGCCGCTCGAGTTCCGCCCGGCGAAGATGACCTTCCCGGCCGCGACAGCCCGGACCGGCGTGCCTATGGGCGCCGCGATGTCGAGGCCGGAATGGAAGTGCGCGTAGTACTTGCCCTGGTAGACCAGAGGTCCCTCGAGCGTCAGCGAGGTCGGTCCGAAGCCCTGAGTGATCTTGCCGTCCAGCGGCCAGACGACTTCGACCGCCACGACGTACCGGTTCGCCCAGGTCATTACCTCGTCGGGGTATGCCGGGTTCGGGTTGTAGGCCAGGAGCGCCTTCTGCCAGTTGCCGGGAGCCCCGTCATGCGCCAGCAGTGCCGCCGCCGCAGGGATGGCGTCCGCCGGGTCGCAGATGTTCGGGTTGGCGATGCCGGCAAGTCGGGCCGCCTCGACGAACGTGGCCGGCTCGAACTGCATCGGCCCGCGGGCGCCGGCGTAATTCGGACTGCAGTCTGCGTCCAGGCGGCCGTGGTGGGTCTCGATGTACCCGATGCCCGCGAGGATCTGCCATTGCAGCCCGAAGCGCTGGCCTGCCTGCTCGTAGAGGACGAGATACGCAGGCGGGATCCCACTGATTGATGCTGGCGCCGGGACCACCTGTTCGGCGGCGATGGCGCAGGAGCCCGCGAGGATTCCAACCCCGCCGCACAGGATGATGAATGCGATTAGCGGCCCAGCACAGCCGACCAGGCAGCCGAGGCCAAGCCGGCTGGTCATGGTCGATCGGGCGGCTCGAACCTCTGGCTCTCTTGGTCCAGCAGGTCCGACGGCCGACTCGTGAGCGCGGCATATTCGCGGCGGCTTACCACTGCCTCATAGGCGACGTGGCTTCGCCCGACGAATAGGAGTCCCTCGCCCGGGCGGGCATGGATTAGCGAGCGCCGTTCGGCCGGCGTCAGATCGAAGTAGCGCGCGAGGGCGTCGGCGCCTTCTGGCGTCTGGCCAAGCAGGATCCGGATGTCGCACTGCTTGACGATCGGTTCGCCGTAGTCGGAGCGGAGGAACTCGACGATGTCCTGGGTCGCGAGCTGCAAACCTGCGTGATAGTGGCGGGCGGATCGTGCCAGCTCCTCGATGAACGCCGCGCCCGCGGGCTGGCGCATCACCTTCCAGGCCTCATCGACCACAATGAGCTTGCGGGCCAGATCGATCCGGACTGCGTCCCAGAGCATCGCCAGCGCGGCAAGCTGGGCGACCGATCGCACCTCGGGATCGCCGAGGGAGGCAAGTCCGACAACGACGAGCTGCTGATCGCGCAGGGACGGCGCCCGCCCGGCGAAGACCAGGGCAAGGGACCCGACCGCCCAACGCTCCAGGCGGGTCGCAATCGATGCGCCTCCGGGCGTCGCCCGAAGTACTTCGAGCAGGCCCTCGAGCGTCGGCGGCGCTTCGTCGTGGGTGGCCGGATCGGCCGTTATCCCGACAAGTTCGTACACGCGCCGCAGGGCAATATCGAGCACCGGTCGTTCATCGCGCGAGAGGTTGCCGACCATGGCCGCGACGAGCGACACGAGAATCTGGAGCTTGGCCGTCAGCGCGCCCGCGGTTCGCGAGCCCGTCAGCGCCAGGGGGTTGAGGCCGGTCTCGCCCGATCCGGGCTCGATGTACAGGCCGCCGAGTTCGGCGGTCAGGCGGCGATAGTCGCCGAGCGGATCGACCGCGAGGACCCGTATGCCTTGGAGCGTGCAGCGGACGATCTCGGCGCCCGTGGCCATCGTCTTGCCCGTTCCCGTCTGCCCCAGAACGATCGCGTTGTGCGACGGCCGGGCGAAGCGATCCAGCACGATTGGCGCCCCGGTCGTGCGGGCCCGGCCGTACAGATGACCAGACGGCTCATATAGATCGCCCGCAACGTGGAGAAGGCTCGCGGCGAGGCTCGCGCTATCGAGGTTCCGCTCGGCAATGGGCGCCGGATTCGAACCCGGGACGACGCTATGCCAGGCGGCGGCAAGCTGGAAGGTCGAGACTTCGGGCTCAAAGCCCAGGCTGCGCATCTCCAGACGCAACATGTCCAGGCGCTCGGCGAGGGTGGTGAGATCGGGAGCCCGCACCAGGAGGATGGTGTCGACGAGGTAGACGCGGCCGGCTCCAGCGTGGACGGTCCGGCGCCCGCTCGTGCTCGTTTGCAGGACGCGTTCGCGCTCGACGTCGCTGAGCTCGCCCCGCTCGGAAGCGAGACGCTCGGCAGCCCGAACCTGGCGCAGCCGCACGGTCAGGAAGCTCATTGCCTCGGCCCTCGACAGCGGCCGCACTCGCATCGAGATCGCGTCCACACCGGATAGCGCCAGCACCGGGGCAGTCCAGCCGGGCTCGAGCTGGGCTGGCCAGCGGCGACCAAGCGCGATGAGTGTTAAGGCCTCCGGGCCCTCGACGACGCTGGCGCCGACGTGGTACTCGGATCCTTCGCCCGCGAGCAGCGAGGCCGCCTGGCCGAGCTCGTCCTCGGAGACTGGACGCAGCCGGATCCCGTGCTCTTCGGCCGTACGGCGCACGAGCTCCGCGACTCTGGCGACCGTCGTCTCGCTGACGCCCGAAAGAACGATCAAGCATCGCCGCGGCGGACGAGCCAGCTTCGCAGCCAGGTCGCGATACAGACCCGCGTATGCCGTCAGGAACTTACGCGGCGCGCCTGGGACTGGAGAGAGCCAGTCAAGGTGTTCGGATGGACTCCGTTCGATGGGCACCGACAGGATTTGGAACGGTCCGGGGATTGCGTCGTACAGCTCGCGTGTCGCCGCGATCGCCGCGTCCCGCTCGTCAGACCGAAGTAGGTCGAGGTTGACCGGCGGGATCTCGAACGCCCGAAGGAACTCCTTGTGTTCTGACCGTTCCGCCGGGGCGCGCCGCTTGATGAACATGGCCAGTAGCGTGCCGGAATGGCACCTGCTGAGTCAATGGAATCTGCGTACCATTCCGCGTACCATCGCGCGCAGCGGAGTTGGGAGCGGGAGACAAACGTTCTTGACACTTGTGACATATGGTCAAGCTGCTGTCCACAGCCACACCGTGCCAGCCTAGGTGTCACGGCGGCGTGTCATAGTTCTCCTGCACGCAGGGACGTGCGACCTATCCAGAGCGGGCGAGAGACTTGGCTTGATGACCCCGCAGCAACCGATCGGCTACCTCAGCCGCCACGGTGCTACCGCCAAGGTGCGATAGGAGACGAGGATGAGCGAGATCGTCGTGGACTACACGCCGGCGGAGCGCGTCGACGGGGACGACATGTTCTGGGAGCAGTTCGAGGGTCGGCTCTCGGCCGTTCTGGGTCGAATGGCCGCCGGGAGCTTCCTGATCCTCTCCAGCCGGGCGGATGACGAAATCGTCTACTACGTGCAATTTGCACAAGGCGGCCGCGGCGGCTTCCGAGCTGAGGCCGAGAGTAACAACTTCCTCGCGGGCCGGTGGGCGCTGTCGCCGGCGCAAGAGGAGCAGCTGGCCGGGCTGGGCTGGCAATGCCCGATGCCGGGCGACAGCGATCTCAACTTCATGCGCCAGTGGCCCACGCCCGCGCCGTACGCGGAGATTGCGCGCCTTGCGGTGCGGAGCCTCCGTGAGGTGTACGGCATCGAGCGGCCGTCCGAGCTCGTGTACCGGCGGTTCGCGAGACGCGGGCCGGACTTCGCCGAGCCGGAACTGGGCATTCAGCCCGAAAGGCCGACGACCCCGAACGGTCGCGGTAAGGCTTCAGCCCCAAAGCTTGCGGAACTGGTCCCTCTCGTCGAACGGGCAGTCAAGGGCTTCCTGGGCGTAGACGAGATCGTCCGGGACAAGGACGGCGACATCCCCATTCGCCAGGGGAGCGCCCTTCTCTACGTCAGGACGATGGACGGCGCACCGCCGGTCGTGCGGGTCTTCTCGCTGGTCCTGCGTGGCGTTGAGTCAAGCCGGCCGCTGCTCGAAGCTCTCAACCAAATCAACGCGAAGATCATCTTCGGCAGAGTCCTGTGGGCGTCGGGCCAGGTCATCGTCTCGGCCGAGGTCCCCGCGGCCGGCATCAGCACCGAGCAGATCGCCTTCATGTGTCTCCAAATCGGGGCTCTTGCCGACCACCTCGATGACGAATTGGGCGACCGGTTCGGCGGCGAGAAGATGTTCGACGGGCCCAAGAACCTTGTGAACTAGACCCGCTCAACCCTCCTCCGCGACTTTCAGGAGCACATAGATATGGAGAACGGGATCGATGGGCGTGGGTGGCCGCTGCCGCCCAAGCCCTGGCTATACAGCGAGCGGATCATCGACGCGATGGCCGCCGCGGCACAGATTCACGGCCGGCAGAAACGCAAGGCCACGGAGATCCCGTACCTGAGCCACCTGCTCGGCACGTGCTCCATCGCTCTCGAATACGGCGCGACCGAAGACGAGGCGATTGCCGCCCTTCTCCACGACGCCATCGAGGATGGCCAGCCCACAGATGCGGCCCGGGCGACCGTCTGGAGCTTTGGTGCCGAAGTCGGCCGGATCGTTGAAGGCTGCACCGATGCGGATAGTCATCCGAAACCCCCTTGGCGCGCGCGCAAAGAGGCATATGTAGCGAGCCTGGCGTCAAAGGACCACTCAGTCCTGCTCGTCTCGGCTTCAGACAAGCTTCACAACGCCCGCTCAATCGTCCGCGACTTGTGCGGGGTGGGCGAAAAGGTCTGGGACCGCTTCAAGGTGCCGAAGAGCCCGACCCTTACCCGCCGAAGAACGAACCGGCACTCGACCATGAGGCCGAGGACCGATTCTTCGTCTCGCTCTTCGATCCGACCGGAATCATGATGACGGCCCGCAAGATGCGAGAGCATCTGACCCTTGCGGAAGCGAAGGCGCTGCAGGCCGACGTGACGGAACAGGGCGGGATGCTACTGATCTACAAGGAGAGAAGACCCCCACACCAACCCGATTGTATGAAGCCTGCCAATCCCGAGGCCCAAGATGACGAGTCTTGATCCGGAGACCCGTTCTCCGCGAGTCAGTCGCTGCGCCAAGTGAGCTGACACGCTCGACAAGCAGTCTGCCACCATAGCCGCATGACATGGGGCAAGAGACGTGCGGCAGCGGCCTTGTCACCGTCGTGAGTGATGGCACGATGCAGGCGTGGCGCTCGGTATTCGAGCGGCGTGCTCCTGCGTCCCTGGCCCTAGTCGAAGATGCGATCGCGCCCTTACTGTCCTGAAGCAGGGTGGTGGCATGAAGCCCCTCTGCTGATGTTCTAGCAGCTCTCGCTGCCGCGTACAAAAGTGCGGCCAACGGGGCCGACGGGGCCGACGGGGCCGACGGGGCCGACGGGGCCGACGGGGCCGACGGGGCCGACGGGGCCGACGGGGCCGACGGGTGAGATGATCTGAGAGCGCGCGACGGCTTGACTCATTCCGTCGCACACAGTGAATGAGGGAGAGCAAGTGGCTAGAGCTCCACGCGCAGAAGCTACCTACGTCGTCTTCCCGAGGGTTGCTGACGCGACTTTCGGACGGGATGGCTCCCTGTTCACGCCAGATCGCGCCATCTGGACGCTGTCCAACCTCGAGGACTTGGACCGTCGGTATACGGGGCAGCCGGACGAGCGCACTGACGTTGGTTTCGACGAGAAGCTCCGCGGCCAGCTCCAGGGCGCGCCGGACGACATCGTCCAGTTGATGGCCGAAGTCCACTACCTCTACTACCTGCCAGCTCGCTACAACATCAGCGGCCCCACCAAGAGGGCACGGATCGGACAGATCCTGGGCTGGATGAAGAGCCCCGTCACCATTCCAACCGACCTTGACGCTGTCCTAGATGACGGCGTTGGATCTGGTGGACCGGCCTTCAGCAACAAGAAATGGCCGATCCTCATTCAGCTGATCCAATATGCAATCTTCTGGAAGCGTTTGTCCGCCACGGACCGCCAGAAGGCCCTGGCGGACGCCTGGGAATTCAAGGCGTTCATCGCCTCAGTGCCTCTCTGGCCGGGCGCGCAATATGCACGAGAGTCTCTGTTGCACGTTGTGTTTCCCGACTCGTTCGAGCGCACGTTCTCGCAGTCGGACAAGGGGGCACAGGCCAATGCCTTCGGCCCAGGACTGGACATCCAAGACGCAGATCTGGATCTCCGTCTATGGAAGATCCGCCAGCGTCTGACCTTGGAATACGGACCCGATTTCGACTTCTACGAGACCATTCCCGTCCGGGCTCTCTGGAAGCAGTTCGATGATCCATGGATCGGATTCATCTACTGGGCGGGTCGGTGTCATGACGCGCCGGACTTCGACCGGGAGGAGCGAGACTACAAGCTCCGCATTGCCGAGCGGGTCGAGGCAGTTCGAATCGCTATCCAAGCGAATGATCCGTCCTGGGTCGACCTGCTGAAGCGAGGCTTCAACGGCCAGAATCTGACTAACCATTTCGCCCATCGCCCATTCCTCGAATGGGTCAGCGCCAACCAGGCGGGAGCGCGAGACGCGTTGTCGGACTTCTTCGATGGGCCAGGAGATCCAGTTGACAGGCTGAAGAGACTCCTCAGCAAGGTGCCGCGCGATGCGAAGTCCGGTCGGGGCAACCGGTTATCCGTCGGATCGTTCGTGATGCTGGGGATCGATCCGTACGGCTATCCGCCCTATCGGGCTACTCGATTCGACCGAGCGTTCGCGCTTACCCACGAGCCCAAGCCCTCGCCCTCCGATGACGAAGCGACCGTCTACAGGCATTGTCTGGGGTTTCTGGACGACATGATCCACCGTGCCAAGTCCCAGGGGCTCGACCTGCGGGACAGACTGGACGCGCAGTCAGCCATGTGGGCGGTCGTCGATTGGACGGCACCGTCCGATTGGACGCCGCTCGACCTAGCCGCGTTCGAGCGGTTCCAAGAGTCGGCCGGGGGTGCAATCGTTGACGAGGAACCAGACGATGAACCGGTGACACCGTCCGTCGTCGAGCTGCCCGCAGAACAAGAGGACGTGCTGGTCGGATTGGCGAACCGACTCCAGATCGACATCGCGGAGTTGCGAGGCATCGCAGGACTGCTTGAGGCCAAACGCCAGGTCGTGTTCTACGGTCCGCCGGGCACAGGAAAGACCTACGTGGCCAGAGAGCTCGCTCGTGCCCTGGCCGGCGATCCGTCTCGAGTTGAGCTCGTACAGTTCCATCCGTCGTACGCCTACGAGGACTTCGTCGAAGGGTACCGGCCCGCTCTAGTTGGAGGTCAGCCTGGATTTGTCCTGAGAGATGGTCCGTTCAAACGTTTGGCGGAAGCCGCGGCCAAGAACCCGGCCCATACCCATTTCCTGATCATCGATGAGATCAACCGCGCCAACGTGTCCAAGGTCCTCGGCGAGCTCTATTTCTTGCTCGAATACCGCGACGAGGAGATCGCCCTCCAGTATTCCAATGAGCCGTTCAAGTTGCCGCTAAACCTGCGAATCATCGCCACGATGAATACGGCAGATCGCTCAATTGCGCTGCTAGATGCGGCTCTTCGGCGGCGATTTGGTTTCGTACCGTTCTTCCCAGACAAGCCGCCGATCGAAGGACTACTGCGCCGATGGTTGATCGCAAACAGGCCGGCCATGGCGTGGGTGTCGGATCTCGTTGATCGTGCCAATGAGCGGCTGGCAGACCGGAATGGCGCCATCGGCCCCAGCTTCTTCATCCGGTCCGATCTTGATGACGTTCGTCTCGCAGCCATCTGGCGGCACGAGATCACGCCCTACCTCGAGGATCATTTCCTCGACGAACCCGGTCGGTTGGCCGAGTTCTCTCTGGAGTTGCTGAAGGCCGGGCTTTCTACTCAGACAGCGCCGAGCGACGACGCGATTGAAACGGAGGAGTCCGCCCTGGGCGATGGCTCTGCTCAGTAGATGGAGTCCATCGAACTCTCCGAATACCGCACTAGGTACGGTGTTGCGCTGGGGTTAGAGCAGCGCGATTGTCTGCGTCGGATCGCGCCATCCGTGACGGTGACCCCTAGCCAGGGCGCCGAAGGTCTGTACGACCTGACACCTGGATCGTGGGTCGGGGCCGTCAAGTTGCCCGACCTGGATCTCGTCATCCGACCCAAGCTGCCGATCGACCGGGTTCTGTTCGTCCTGTCGTATGCCATGGGAGTAACGACTTGGCGGCAGGAGTCCTTTGCGCTGGCCGAGGCGAAGACGTTGGTTGATGCGATCGTTCCTGGCTTCGTCCATCAACTCCGCACCGCCCTGCGGCGCGGGGTCATGCAGGGATACCGCTCCACGGACGATGCCCTGCTGACGATCCGGGGCCGGATTCGTGTCGGCGATCAATTGACCCGCCGCTTCGGTATCGCTCCGCCAATCGAAGTGGCGTTCGATGAGTTCACCGAGGACATTCCGCTCAACCGAATCTTGCGAGCGGCCACGAACCGCTTAGTACGGCTTCGAAACCCCGAGTATCGCCAAGTATTGCGGTCTCTCGAGACGGCATTTGCCGGCGTCGCCCTGGTCGACTTCGACTCGCGGTGCGTTCCCAAGATCGCCTACACGCGCCTCAACGAACGGTTTCGCTCGGTCGGAGAGCTGGCCCGATTGATCCTCATGTCCACTTCGTTCGATCTAGGCACTGGCACTGTGGGTGCTTCATCGTTCCTCGTTGACATGAATCGTGCGTTCGAGGACTTCGTTGTCGGGGCGCTCAGGGATGCCCTCAAGTTGTCGCCCGGCGTCTTGGTCCAGGAAGCTTCTGGCCGGCCCCTCTATCTCGACGAGGCCCGTCGGATCCCGCTCAAGCCAGACATCTCCGTCTGGGATCGGTCGCGGTGCGTCTTTGTTGGGGACGTGAAGTACAAGAGGATCCAATTCGAGGGATACCTCAATGCCGACATCTACCAGATGACAGCGTATGCGATTGCGACTGGCCTGCCGGGCGGCATTCTGATTTATGCGGCCGGCGAAGGCGAGCCCTTCTCTCATCGGATCGTGAACATCGGCAAGGAGATAGAGGTATTCACGCTCGATCTTCAGGGGATGCCGGCGGACGTGCTGGCCCAGATCGAGTTGCTCGCGACTCGGGTTCGTGTCTGGTCGGACAGGGCGCTCGTTGCCGCAGCTTGACCGCCCGTTCCGCTCTCGGCCGATCTCTTTCTGGGTACCTCGCGGGATCAGCGAATGCGACGCTAGTCGCCGAAACGTTGCGTACGGATCCGCAACTTGCATGGCGGACGTGCGCAGTAGGCTGGAGCCTCACAACGGCTGTCGCGCGACAGCCGTTTACGTCTCGCGGCGACGCAGTGAGATTCAATGGGCCTGACCGACTTCCACGCCAAGTACTTCGCGTACGAACTCACCAAGCGGTACGCATCCGACAACGTCGAGAAGCTCGCTTCCGTGCTGGCTGACGCCCAAGTCGACCTCAACCCCCACCAGGTGGAGGCAGCACTCTTCGCCTTCCGCAGCCCGTTCTCCAAGGGCGCGATCCTCGCGGACGAGGTCGGGCTGGGGAAAACGATCGAGGCCGGGCTCCTCCTATCTCAGAAGTGGGCTGAGCGCAAGCGGCGGCTGCTCGTAATCGTGCCGGCCAACCTCCGCAAGCAATGGAGCCAAGAACTCGCGGACAAGTTCTACCTGCCGTCGGTGATCCTTGAAGCGCGGAGCTTCAACGACACGGTGCGCGCAGGCGGCCTGAACCCCTTCCAGCAGGACGCCATCATCATCTGCTCCTACCAGTTCGCGCGGAGCAAAGAGCCCTATCTCCGCCAGACCCCCTGGGACCTGGTCGTCATCGACGAAGCCCATCGTCTGCGGAACGTCTACAAGAACTCCAGTAAGATCGCCGCCGCGATCAAGCAAGCCGTGGCGCCGTTTCCCAAGGTGCTGCTGACGGCGACGCCGCTGCAGAACAGCCTGCTGGAGCTATATGGGCTCGTCAGCATCATCGACGAGTTTGCCTTTGGAGACCTCAAGAGCTATCGCGCCCGGTTTACGCGCCTGAGCGACGGCGAGGACTTCGCTGAGCTCAAGGAACGCCTCAAGCCCATCTGCAAGCGCACTCTGCGCCGGCAGGTCCTCGAGTACGTGAAATACACAAACCGCCACGCCCTGGTCCAGGAGTTCGTGCCGTCCGACGACGAGCAGCGCCTCTACGACCTGGTGTCCGACTACTTGCAGCGACCGACTCTCTACGCTCTTCCGGCCAGCCAGAGGCAGCTGGTCACCCTGATCCTGCGCAAGCTGCTCGCGTCCTCGACCTACGCCATCTCAGCCACGCTCGAAAGTCTGGCTCTGCGCCTGGAGGATGCGGACGCCGCCGCCATGTCCGCCGACTCCCCGCCCGACGAATTGCGCGCGGACTGGGAAGCACTCGACGAGCTAGCGGACGAGTGGGACGGCGAGGATGACAACCTAGCCCCGAAGGAGCGAGTCCGCCTCTCCTCCGAACAGATGGACGAGTTGCGTCACGAGGCAACCCAGCTGCGCGAGTTCCAGAACCTGGCGCTCTCGATCGTCAAGAACTCCAAGGGAGAGGTTCTGCTGTCGGCGTTGCGGCGCGGGTTCGCGGCCGCCGCCGATGCCCAGAAGAGCCAGGGACCGGCGACCCTTCAGCAGAAGGCCGTCATCTTCACTGAGTCGCGTCGCACGCAGGAGTACCTGTTCCGCATCCTCGAGCAGACCGAGTTCGCCGGCAAGGTCATGCTCTTCAACGGAACGAACACAGACTCGGTGTCCAAGGCCATCTACCAGCAATGGCTGACCCGCAACGCCGGCACGGACCGCGTCTCTGGATCCCCAAGCGCCGACATGCGCGCCGCGCTCATCGAGCATTTCCGAGATGACGCTTCCATCCTGATCGCCACTGAGGCTGCGGCCGAAGGCATCAACCTTCAGTTCTGCAACCTGGTCGTCAACTACGACCTGCCCTGGAACCCGCAGCGCATCGAACAGCGGATCGGCCGCTGCCATCGTTACGGCCAGAAGTTCGACGTCGTCGTGGTCAACTTCCTCAACAAGAACAACGCGGCGGACCAACGTGTCTACCAGCTGCTCGACGAGAAGTTCCGACTCTTCGACGGCGTCTTCGGAGCAAGCGACGAGGTGCTCGGAGCGGTCGAGTCCGGCGTGGACTTCGAGAAGCGAATCGCTGCGATCTACCAGCAATGCCGAACGCTGGAGCAGATCCAGTTCGAGTTCGATCAGCTCCAGCTTGACCTCGAAACGGAGATTTCAGCCGGCCAGCGCGACGCTCGCGAGAAGCTCCTGGACAACTTCGACCAAGAGGTCGTTGAGAAGGTCCGCATCGAGAGCCGCGACTTCCTGGATCGGTTCAACGAGCAGCTCTGGCAGCTCACTCGTTATCTCCTCGCGGAGTACGCCAACTTCGATGATCAAGGCCACGGCTTCATGCTCCACAAGAACCCATTCCCCGGCGAGAACATTCACCCCGGACCGTACGGGATGGGCAAGGGCGTTGAGGATGCCAACACCTACCGGGTTGGGCACCCGCTGGCGCAGCACGTCCTGCGACTCGGCAAGGCGTTGACTCCGCCACTCGCCGCGGTGAAGTTCCAATACTCCGGCAGCGGGAAGAACATCGCGATCCTGGACGCTCTTCGTGGCCAGAGTGGCTGGCTGGCTTGCTCGCGACTCACGATGAACGCGTTGGAGGTCGAGGATCTGCTCGTCCTGGCCGGTGTGGCCGACGGTGGTGCGGCAGTCGACGAGGCGCAGTGCCGCAGGCTGTTCGATCTGCAAGCCACGCAGAGTCCGTCCGGGGAGATGCCGGGGTCCGTGGCAGTTGACCTTGAAGAGGCACAGGGTCGCCGCCGCCAGGGGCTCCTCGAGGAAATGGCCAGCCGAAACGGCCGGTGGTTCGACACTGAGATGGACAAGCTCGACCACTGGGCTGAGGACCGCCGCGCGTCGCTCAAGGCCGACCTTGCGGACTTGGATGAGGCGCTCAAAGAAGCGAAGAAGCTCGCTCGCTTCGCGCCGACGCTGCCAGACAAACTGGAGCGACAGCGCGCCGTGCGTGTCCTTGAGGGCAAGCGCGATGAGGCGTGGCACGCCTACGATCAGGCCAGCCGCGAAATCGACCGCCAGAAGGACAACCTGCTCGATGAAATCGGCCAGCGCCTCGAGCAAAGCGTCGAACACGAGCCGCTGTTCGCGCTTCGGTGGGAGCTAAGTTGAGACGCGAATCCAGCATTCCGGGGGACGAGACGTGACCGATCAACCCGAGCACCTAGACCTCAAGTCGGAGGACATCGTCGGCGACAACGTGCGGCAGTTGCTGGATCTGTTCCCGGAGGCTGGCACCGAGGGCGGGAAGGTTGACTTCGACCGGCTGCGGCTCGCGCTCGGTGCGGCGGTTGACGTTGGCAAGGAACGCTACGGCATGAACTGGCCGGGCAAGGCCGAGTGTTTCAGGACGATCCAGCTGCCGAGTCTCGGCACGCTGCTTCCTTGCCCCGAGGAAAGCGTCGACTTCGATACCAGTCAGAACATGATCATCGAGGGCGACAACCTCGAGGTACTCAAGCTTCTGCAGAAGTCATACCTCGGCAAGGTCAAGATGATCTACATCGACCCGCCGTACAACACCGGCAACGACTTCATCTACCCGGACAACTACGCCGAGAGCCTGCAGACCTACCTGGAGTACACCGGCCAGGTCGATGCCGAAGGCAAGAAGTTCAGCACCAACACCGAGGCGGCCGGCCGGTTCCACTCGAAGTGGCTCAACATGATGTACCCGCGCCTGTACCTGGCGCGGGACCTCCTGCGCGAGGACGGGGTGATCTTCATCTCGATCGACGACACCGAACTGCCCGGACTGCGCGCCTTGGGAGACTCTGTGTTCGGGGAGGAGCACCTACTGGCGTGCGTTGCTCGCGTGTCCAAGAAAACCTCCAACAAGGGCACGCACTTTGCGCCTTCAAAGGACTACGTGGTCGCGTATGCGAAGGACTCGATGTGCCTATTGCCCCTGATGGATGAGGTCGACTCCGACTACATGGCCAGGTTCAAGGACACCGACGAGCGAGGCAGCTACGCAACTGTTGGGCTCTACCAGGCCGCCCTTGATCCACGTCCCAACCAGCGTTATTGGGTGGAATGCCCAGACGGATCTCTGGCGATACCGCCAGGCAACGTCTTTCCAGAACTCCTCATCGACGCAGCCTTCGTCAAGCCCCAGACCGACGCTGACCGCGTTTGGCGGTGGAGCTACGAGTCATACCTAGCGAAGAAGCACCTGCTCATCTACAAGAAGACGAAGAGCAGCCCGCTTCTGACGCCCGATGGCACAGGCTCAGCGTGGAACGTCTACACCAAGTACTACCTCGATGACAGGTTGGAGGACGGCGTCCGGCCACGAGACTACTTGGATGACCTGACCAACGATCAGGGCACGGCCGACCTTAAGGCGCTCGGGCTCGATGATTGCTTCCCTTTCGCCAAGCCCGTCCGCCTGGTCGCTCGCCTGGTTGCGTGGCTGAACACGACTGATGGCACCTACTTGGACTTCTTCGCGGGTTCGGGGACAACTGCCCAGGCGGTTCTCGATCTGAACAGCAAAGATGGCGGCGACCGGAGGTTCATTCTCGTACAGCTTCCTGAACCGACCGCCCGAGAGGACTACGCGACCATCGCCGACATCACCAAGGAACGCGTCCGCCGAGTGATCCGCAGGCTTGACGACGGGGACGACGGGAAGCTCGACCTAGACGGGCGAAGGAAGCAGGACCGCGGCTTCCGCGTCTTCAAGCTGGCCGAGTCCAACTTCAATCCTTGGAATGCCGATGTAGCGCACGAGGTCGCGCCGCTGGAAGAGCAACTCCGGCTGCACATAGATCACATCCGCCCGGGTCGCACAGCCGAGGACTTGCTGTTTGAGATCCTACTCAAGAGCGGCTTTGCTCTTACGACGCCAGCCGAGCAACTCCGACTCGCCGGGGCGACGGTGTACAGCGTGGCGGGTGGCGCACTCTTGGTCTGTCTTGAACGTGAGCTGACCCTGGATTTGATACGTGCCATTGCCCAGCGAAGACCCGAGCGTGTGGTCTGCCTGGACGAAGGCTTTGCGGGTAACGACCAACTGAAAGCGAACGCCGTGCAGATGTTCAAGACTCAGGGCGTCACAACGTTCAGAACTGTCTGACGCTCGAGTCATGAAGATCCAGTTCGACGCCAACCAGCAGTTTCAGCTCGACGCAGTCTCGGCCGTTACCGAGCTGTTCGACGGTCAACCACAGGGCGCTCCTGAGTTCAGCGTCATAAACCTGGGCGCCACGGTGGGCCTTTTCGCTGAACAGGATCAAACCGAACTTGGCGTCGGCAACCGCCTCATGGTCGGCGAGGATGTGCTCGCCGCGAACACACGCGAGATCCAGTCGCGCAACGACATCGAAGTGGACGATCCAAAGGCGGCGCTGGAGGCATGGTCGCTCTTCGACCTACCGGCCAACGTCTCGCGTACGTGCCCGCACTTCTCGGTCGAGATGGAGACCGGCACCGGCAAGACCTACGTCTACCTCAGAACGATCTTTGAGCTATCGCATCGCTACGGCTTCCAGAAGTTCGTGATCGTCGTCCCGAGCGTGGCCATCCGCGAGGGCGTGCTCAAGAACATCGAGATCACGGCAGAGCATTTCCGCGCCCTCTACAACAACCTTCCGTTCGAGCACTTCGTTTACGACGCCCGCAAGGTCAATCGGCTTCGCCAGTTCGCGACCAGCAACACGCTCCAGATCCTGGTTATCAACATCGACGCCTTTCGGAAGAACTTCACCGGCACCGAGGCCGAGCAGAGAAGCAACGTCATCTACAAGGAGAGCGACAAGCTCTCCGGCCGTCAGCCGATCGAGTTCGTCCAGGCCGCGCGACCCATCGTCATCATCGACGAGCCCCAGAGCGTTGACTCCACTGATAGAGCGCAGGAGGCCATTAAGGCCCTCAACCCGCTCTGCACGCTGCGTTACTCGGCCACGCACCGAAACCCCTACAACCTGGTCTACCGGCTGGACCCCATCCGAGCCTTCGAGTTGAGGCTCGTGAAGCAGATCGTGGTTGCGAGCGCCGTGGCCGAAGGCTCGGCCAACGACGCCTTCGTGCGAGTGGAGGAGATCGACTACCGGAACGGCATCAAGGCGAAGCTCCGGATCCACGTTCAAACGCCCGAAGGCCCCCGCGAGAAGACTGTCACCGTCAAGCAGGGTGCGGACCTGTTCATGCTTTCCGGGGAGCGAGCTGCCTACGAGCAAGGGTTCTCCGTCGCCGAGATCAACGCCGAACCTGGCCTTGAGACGATCCGGTTCAATGGCGGTCGAACGCTGCGGCTCGGCGAGGAAATCGGTGGGATGCGCGACGACGTCTGGCGGGCGCAAATCCGGCACACGATCAAGCGCCACCTCGAGAAGGAGCTTCAGGTTCGTGGCTGCGGCATCAAGGTACTCAGCCTCTTCTTCGTCGACCGCGTGGCCAACTACCGCGACTACGACAGCGACGGCCACCCCGTGAAGGGCAAGTTCGCCGAAGCATTCGAGACGGAGCTGGCCGCCCTCGCTGGCGAGGAGCGGTTCAAGGAACTGGAGTGGCTCAGGGAGCCTGTGGGCCGGCTGCACAACGGCTACTTCGCCGCGGACAAGAGGGGCGTACTCAAGGACACTCGTGGCGACACGCAAGCGGACGATGACGTCTACAACTTGATCATGAGGGAGAAGGAGCGGTTGCTCTCTACGGACGAGCCACTCCGGTTCATCTTCAGCCACTCGGCGCTGAGGGAAGGCTGGGACAACCCGAACGTCTTCCAGATTTGCACGCTCAACGAGACCAGGAGCGCCGTCAAGAAGCGGCAGGAGATCGGTCGCGGACTGCGTTTGCCGGTCGACCAGGACGGCCTCCGTGTCTTCGACGACTCGGTGAACAAGCTCTATGTCATGGCGAACGAGAGCTACGAAGACTTCGCACGCGCCCTCCAGACCGAGTACGAGGATGACTGCGGCGTGACCTTCGGCAAGGTGCCGCTAACGGTCTTGGCGAAGCTCACGCGGGTCGTGGACGATGTGGAGCAGCCCATCGGGTCAGAGGCCGCGGGGCAGATCCGCGCGGCGCTCGTCGCGCAGAAGATGCTGGACGATGGCGGCCGCATCCAAGCCGCTTTCGATCCCAAGAAGGCCGGCTTCAGGTTGGAGCTGCCCGAGGCACACAAGGAGCTGGCGCCGGCTGTCATAGACCTGCTGGCCAGGTATCAGATCGAACGCCATGTCCGCCGTGAGCGCGACGACGGCGTGAACAAGCTCAAGAAGGACGTAACGCTAAGTCCCGAGTTTCGGGCTCTGTGGGAGCGAATCAAGCCCAGGACGACCTATCGGGTCGAGTTCTCGACGGACGAACTCATCATGCGAGCTGTCGCAGCCCTGAAGCGGATGGATTCCATCGAGGCACCCACGATCCGGGTCGTCGCCGGCCGCGTGGAGCCGGTGTTGGCCGGGGTCAGGGCCACGGTGATGAGCGTCGCCGAAGAGCAGGTGGACTACGGGAGTCGTGCGGTCCCGGACGTCCTCGCCTACCTGCAGAACGAGACTGAACTCACACGATCCACCCTCGTGCGGGTCCTCCGCGAGTCCGGCCGGCTCGGGGAGTTCTTCAACAATCCCCAACGTTTCATGGACATGGTCGCCACTACTCTGAAAGGCGAGCTGCATCGGCTTCTCGTGGACGGGATCAAGTACGAGCGGGTCGAGGGCTCCGGGCCGGCCGCCGAGTGGGAAATGCTGCTCTTCAAGAACGAGGAACTGATCAACTACCTCTCGGCCCTCAAGGTGAACCACTCGGTCTACGACTATGTGGTCTACGACTCGGAGATCGAGCGCGAGTTCGCAAAGCAGCTCGACGAGCGAGAGGACATCAAGCTCTTCGTGAAGCTACCCGGCTGGTTCCAGATCGACACGCCTCTGGGCACGTACAACCCCGACTGGGCGATCCTCAAAGACGACGGGCAGGCGTTCTACCTTGTCCGGGAGACCAAGGGAACTCGCGACTTCCTCAAGCTCCGCACCAGCGAGGCGGACAAGGTCCGCTGCGGCCAGGCGCACTTTGCGGAGTTGGGCGTGCCATTCGCGGTGGCGGTAACGGCGGCCGAGATCTAACCCGCGTTGGAGGGTTGGTTCGCCATGTCATTTTGACGGAAAGAACAGCCCGGGCGATTGTGTCTGAATTGGCCTTCCACCAGGTTCGTGCTGACCATGCCGGACCACAAGTACGTCGAGCGGTCTATCGAAGTCAAACTGGCGGTAAAGCACTCGATCGAGCCGCCCCGCCCGCGCGACATTCCAGCACTCCTCAATGCGTGGGTTTCAGTCGCCTCTCGCGGGAGGCAGGCTGGGTCATCTCATACGACTCTTGAAAGTCCGGATGGCGCCCACGCACGCTTCGTTCCAACTGGGCTCGCCGTCTAGCACTACGTCCGGCTGCCGCCCCTCATCGAGGCCGGAGCGCACTCGCTTGCATGATCGCTGAGGGTGAGTTGCCCACGTTGTGCTTCGATCAATCGATGTCCACCCCATCTCGGACGTCTTCTGGTCAGGGTACCCGAACGCGCGTCCGGCCGACCCCTCGAGATGCGGTTCACGAAGGCTGCCACTAGCAACTGCCGTCCCTTCCATGGCGATCGGCGCCAAATGTCGGTGAGGTGGCATGCCGTTGGAACAGGGCCGAGCACCTTACCGGCAGAAGATGGAATCGTGCCGCGTCCATCTTCCGCTTGCAGGCACTATCTCCGGGCGTCCGCACACCAATCGCCTCAAAGGGGCACGGGAGTGAGGGCTATCCCCAGTTCTCCGGGTCCACGAGCCACCCCAGGTGAATCCACTTGTGGTTGTCGCAGACGCCACCGTCGGCTCCCCATACCGACAGACCGTCATTGAAGGCAAGCTCGTCGATCAGCTCCGTCGGTCGCATGACGGCCATCCCCCATTGCTTGAACAGCTCTCGCTTCCGGCTGAGTTGCCGATCCCGGGTCAGGAAGACGTGGCATCCCGCCCCAATGGCCAGGGCTACCAACTCCGCGTCCGTGGTTGACGGGAGGCCCGCGAGCAGCAGTGACCGCGCCGGCGAGACTGTAGGGGAATCATCGGGAATTACGTGTGCCCACCCGGCATTGAGTTCACTGATCTCGCCTTCGCGAGCGTGGATGTCCAGCCTTCCGGGGTCTGGGCCCCGATAGTCGCGGGCTTGACGCTCCGAGACCACCAACCGTATGTCGCGGGTCATCCAGAGTTCGAGCAACGCAACCAGCGCTTCGACCTCTTCGCCGTCGGACGCCTCGATATTGGTGCTCGGCTCATCACTTAGGACGATGGTGCCGTGCTGGAGTATGTCGATCAGGACATTCGTGTCGCATCCGATCCTCAACGGGCCCAGGCCATGCCGTCCAAGGAAGACCTCGCCGAGAGCGTCATAGTCGAAACAGCCAAGCTCGTCGTCCTCCCGGGCGATGGACGTGCTCCAGAAGCGACGCGTAGGGTCGGTGCTGAGTGACAGCTCGGAAAGCCCAAGTGCCAATTCAGTCTGCCCCGGAGCCGGCCGATCCACGGTCGAGTCGAAAGGCCTCCCATCCGCGTCGACCCAGCCATTGGCGGTTGCAGCAGCGTCCTCGTCCAAATCTGGACTCAGGTGGAGGAATCTGGAAGGTGGCGACCGACGTGGCCGACGACGAAGCGACGCTCCTTCTCGTCGAGGTACCAGTACACGCGGAAGATCGTGTCCGTGGAGCCCCCATCGCCGAGCGCGAGGTGAGGACCGAGCAGAATCCGCTGGCTGTCGTAAGTCCGGCCGTAGTCCTTTGCGTGTCTGTGCTGAGTGATCGAGCTTACGGTTCGAAGCGTGTAGCCGGCTTCGTCGAAAGCCGTGTCGAAATCCATTCCTAACGAGTTCTCATGCCAACCTTGGGCCACCCTCCCCACGGCAAGAATCGCGTCGTAGGCACGCCGCATGTGAGGGTATCGCGTCTCGCATGCGGACTCCACCGCTTCGTCTAGCACCACGATCGAGTCTGGGTACGTCGCCGCGACCCGCTCAACAGCCTCCCTGATGGTGACCGGCGGGACCTCGAACTCCTCTTCGACCTGGCGCTCGCGGTCGACCGCGACCTGGTGGATCGCGAAGTTCGCAACGAGCTGGTCTCGCTCGCGCTCAAGCTCGTCTAGCTCTCTCTCGAGCTCTTCTTTGGCCGTCTCCAACTCCCTGATCCTTGCGGCCTGTTTGTCGAATTCCTGGGCGAATTCGTTGGACAGCGACGCGTCTGCGGCTAGCCGATCCCATTTGATGCGTTCTTCGGCCTGGACGCGTGCCTCAGATTCACGCATCAGTGTTCTGACAAGAGGATCGGGTGAAATTCGGAGCGCGGCGACATCTGCCACCAAACCAAGGAGATGCCGAGAGAAACCGACGGGGCGATCACGGAACGATGCGCGGACATCGAGCATCTCTACGGTCCTTGCCAGCCACAAGCGATGGAAGTAGGGATCTGAGTTATCAGATAGGCCGGGCCAGTAGATTCGAACCGCCCCCTCGAACACCGAAAGAGTTCGTCCAACCTGGTCGGTCAGCTCGTACGAGGCTGGAATGGTCATGAGCGACGCGACGTGGGCTATGCCGATGAGCTGATCGGCCAAGCCATCCGGGTCGGCGGACGATTTGAAGGTCGTCCCGGAGATTGACGTGACCAGCACAGGCAACCGTCGGGCCGGGTCCATCAACAGGTCCCGAAGTGCCGTCACATCGTCTGTCAGGATCGGCTGAGACCTTCCCTCCAGCAGCCTACCATCAGCGAACCCGCCAAGGTCTCGGGCGAGATCCCGCACGATCAACGGCCGGCCAGGCACCTCAACGGCCGGTCTTACCCGCGCTTCCAGCGATTCCTGGGATAGCCGAAGGGTGAACGTAACGCCATCGCCGGAGTCTGTGAGCTGAGCCAGCACGCGCCACCCGAGTGAAGTGTCCTCGTGGTCGCTGTGCCTCCACATTGCTGACCATGCGCGCATGGGGGCGACTTCGGAGGCCAGGGTTGACCATTCGAGTGAGTCGGTCTCGTTCAACTTCAGAGTCGTGGGGGCCGAAGGGTCGGGCCGCTCTTCTGTCGGGTAGCGTCGGAGACACCAATCAGCGATCTGGCGGCGGCCCCTCTCGAAGGCGTCCGGCTGTGTCAGCTGAAACCGTGCCGCGTATACGTCCCGCATGCCCGCCCTCCGTATCCGAGTAGCCGATTGTACTGACGGCGATCTAGCCGGTGCCCGTTTCGCGATTCTAGCTCCGCGCGTGGCCCCCGCACTTGAGGACGCGCGACCAAATTGCTGGTCTCTTCAAGCCTGCGCATTCCGCTGAACGACTGCGGGCACTTCCGAACCTGCGAGTGTCACGTCGGTCGCCACTGGTCCGACATACTCGGCAGCGTAGGTGTGACCGCTGCCACTCAGTCACGATCACCCACGTCCGTCGCAGGCAGCTTCCGATGCGTCTTGTGGGTTCTCAAATGGGATCGGCCGGAAGACCGCCCGGCCGAACAAACTGGCGAAGGACGGCTAGGCGATTGATCAGAGCCGTGGCGTCGTTGGGGCTCTGTGCATAGCGTTCAAATTGTGTCAACACGGGATCGACGTTACGTGGCAGGGTTCCCCCGCGCCCAGAGAGCGAGAGCTCCTGGACCTCGCGGACGAGTCCACGGTTCTGGGCGCGTTCGTCATCGAAGCGAAGGAGTTTCTCGCGCTCGACTTCTCCCAGCCAGTTTTCCGCAGCCGCCTCGCGCATGAGCTGGTAGTAGATCGTAATCATGCCGACGCTGGTGAGGAGCGGATCTGACGGCACGAACACCGCTTCCATGCAATTCAGTGTGCTAGCGCACTTCGTGTAGAGAGCGTTTGCCTCTCGTAGCCGCTTTTCAGCTTTGAAGACCTTGACAAAGTCGTCTAGGTCCTTCTTCTTCAAGTCAACTAGTCCGTTCCGATGCTCGATGTACAAGAACTTCGTGGCGAGGTCGAGGTGTCGGTAGCGCGAGTTCGGAAAACCCATTCGTGATGTGAAGAAGATGTTCTGTACGACTCGCCTGATTTCGCGAGGAAGGGGTCCTCCGAGGGCGTTTCGCTTCTCGGGTGCGTTTAGGGGAACTGCCTCGTTCAGCCGAGAAAACATCTCGTCGATTAGTTCTGGATCGGTCGTCTGCACGACAACGACCGGCAACTCGGCGCGATCAAGCCTGGTCTTCAGCACCGGGTATCGAACGGCCAACTCCCGATATCCGAGGCCGGCAGCTTCGTTTGAGACTCCGTCGCCATGCAGGTACTCGAACTCCTCAGACAAATCGAATTCGCCGGCTAGAAAGTGGTGAATGGCCTCAAGTCTCTGCTTGCCATCGATGATGGCGTACTTCTTCGACGGCTTGGCGGTGTCGTAGCTGAGCTGATGGAAATAGAGCTTGGGAATGTCGAACCCGTTGATCAGCGAGTCGATGAACAGCTGACGTTTGCCCAAGCCCCATACGTCAGACTGCCGCTGATATGTGGGCTCAAAATCGATCGAGTCCCACAACTCGTTCACACTCAGGAGGTCGTTCTTCGGGAGTGTCGAGATCGTGAAACGGGGTGTCATGACAGGAAGCCCTTGGCGACAGCCGCCACGCTTTCGAGCTCGGGGAACATCGATAGCCGAGTGATACCCACCGAGCGGAGCTCGTCTGCTATAGATCCTTTGGCGGCCTTGGGAATGATGATCTTGCCGACGAACTCCCCCGCCCGTATCTTCTCAAGAGGAGTTCGATCGGTATGGATGACCGTAAACACGCCGCTTTGGGCGACCATTCGTGGAAACTGTCGCTTTGCGAGGACGGCGATGGGTCCAAGGGAAACGGCAGCCTTAGAGACGGACTGCGGAGTGTACGAATCCAGAACGTCCTCCATATCAAGGATGGGGATGCCGTCTGGCGGAATTGGTATGTTGGCTGACTTGTTCAGTGCCACTGGATCCAGCGCCCAAACGACTCCGTCATAGATCGCATCGCGATCCGTGCCGACCGTCGCGAAATAGAGGGCAGCCAATGGATTCTCTGACCAGTCGAGAAGACGGGTCGGAACGCCGTAGTGCTGCATCAACAGCAGCCAGTCCCACTCGGATCGAGGGATGGGCGGAATGAGGGCCGCGGCGTTCTGCTCAAACCGCGATCGCAACGTCCGCTCATTGGACAGCCAATCTCCCTTGAGTCGTGCCAAACTCGGGACTAGGCCGTACCTATCACGAGGCTGACCGCGGAACCATCTGGCGGCGGATGGTCCTATCCCGCCCAAGACCGTGACGAAGTCGGCGAGGCTAACAATCGTTGCGTCGGTGAAGAGACTCATCGCGGGTAGTGTAGGCGCCACACCCGCGCCATACTGTGGGGTAAGCGCCACACTAAGAGAACGGTCGTTCTATTGACGCAACTCATCCTAGCCAGTCCAGTCGGGTACAGAGCCCCGGAACTGCAGCTTCGGCGGGCTATTATGGGCGGGCGATCCATTGCCCCACCTCCAGGCTCAGCAGGCCGTCCAGCGGTCCCTCGAGAACATACAGGGCGGGATGAGTCCGGAAGCCAAAGACCCGATAGAGTCGGAACGACTCTGGTTGCTCCCGGGACACTTGCAGTTCGTGGGGACTCAGGAAGAACGCCGCGCTGGGCCCCAGTCCTGTCGTCTTGACCTCAATGTGGAGCTCGGAACCATCGTCGTCAAATGACACGATGTCAAACCCGAGGCCGTCGCCAATGGTCCTCGATGCCCACACGATTCGTTCGGCGAGGTCGTCTCGGCCAGCCGCCCTAAGCTTCTCCCGTTCCAGCCCAAGAACCCACTCTTCGCCGGCTTCCCCGAGCCTTCGGTTCGCCTCGTCCTGCATCGCTCCTCTTGTGCCCTGAGAGAGGTTCAGCACCGGCGGCCGGCCAACCGCGCGGCGACGAGCGGAGGGCGCCGGAATTCGGACGTCGTCGGTAGTAAGGGCATGCTGAGTGTCCGACTGCGGTGGCACCGCACCGTCACCTTCGTCGAGCGCTTTCGCGATCCCGCCAAGGCGAGCCAATGCCGTGTCCCTGAGCTGGCGTTGGTAGTTGCTCGCCGGCTTGTATCCCACGATCCAAGGCAGCCCCTCCTCGTTTAGAACAGCGCTCACGTTCTCGAGCTTGTACTCCACGGACCCGCGGGTACGCCCCAGAAGACCTACGAGGCGCCGAACTTCGTTCGTCTTGACTATGGGCGATCCAGCCAGTTCTGCTCTGAGCATGGCTTCGTACGATCCAACAACCTGGTCGATCTCGACTGACGTCCAGATCGCTCCACGATTGGGTGACTTGGGCTCGACCTCAAAGCCGAGCGCCGAGAGAACGTGGTTGGCCTGGCCTGGATCGCTTCCGCCGTTGAACTCATTTGGTCGGAGTGCTCGACCAAGAACTCGCCGCGCGGCTAGGCCGACCACGGCCTTCGGCGGGTATCCCTTTCGACCCCTGACCAGGTCGTAGCGGGTCGACTCGCCGTATGGATGGTCGGCCCCCGCGTCCAACTCCTTGATCGCGGCCAGGACATCCGCTCTCGTTATCCCTGGAGGAATGCTCACGGCCCGCCTCCCGGACATGCTTCACTAGCCCGCCGCTCAATCGCGGGCCCGTTGGCTCGACCCCTATGAGCATATCCGCCACGGTGAGAGGCTGGAATGGTCCGACGCACTTCTCACCCAAGCCTGCGAGAATCGCTAGGCTAGGCGTCACTCGCGTTGGTAGGCTGTGAGGCGAACACCAAACTGTGCAGAGGGCGCCTTGCAAGCGGTCGGCGAAAGGTCAGATTCAGTTCCTCGCGTTCGCATTTTGCGAAGCGTTGAGCTGTTCGCTGGGGCGGGCGGCCTCGCGCTAGGACTGCAAACCGCCGGCTTTCACCCAAAGCTCGTTGTCGAGCGCGATCCTCGTGCGATAGAGACGCTCAAAGCCAATGGAGGCGATGGCGGGTCGCTCGGGACCAAGTGGCCGCTCCTCAAAGACGACGTCGAGCATGTTGATTTCCACGAGTTCGGCGACGTTGACCTAGTTTCCGCGGGGCCGCCTTGTCAGCCGTTCAGCATCGGCGGTCTCCGTCTCGGTCGTCACGACGATCGAGACGCCTTCCCGGAAGCCATCAGGGCGATCCGCGAAACCAAGCCGAAGGTGTTCCTCGTTGAGAACGTGCGGGGACTAACCTTCCCCGCCGCAGCCGCCTACCTCGAGTACACACTGGCCCAGCTGCGGGTTCCGAGCGTAGTGACGACCGGAGACGAAGAGGACCATCGCCAGCGCATCCAAGCGATCCCGGAGAAGGACCGTGAGTATCGCGTGGAATGGAAACTCCTCAACTCGGCCGACTACGGGATAGGTCAGCAACGCGTTCGGCTCATGATCGTTGGCGTCCGTTCTGGCTTGCCGGAATGGCACTGGCCAGAACCGACTCATAGTCAGGCCGCGCTCCTGGCCGCGCTGGCAGGCGAGGACTATTGGCGCGAGCACGAGTTGCCTGACTCCGTTCGCGACAAGAGCCGAGCGGCAATGCACAAGCTGAGGACGACCCTGCGATCCGAATCGACCGGGAGTCTCCGTTGGGTAACCACAAGGGACGTATTGGCGGACCTCGGTCCTCCGGGGTCGATCCCTGACGACGCCCACCATCGCGTCGTGGCGGGAGCGCGGCTATACAAGAAGCACCAGGGAAGCGTTCTCGATTGGCCAGCCAAGACCGTCAAGGCGGGCGTTCACGGCACCCCTGGCGGCGAGCACATCGTCAGGCTCGACGACGGCACCCACCGATACCTGACGGTAAGGGAGTGCGCCGCCCTGCAAGGGTTCCCCGTTTCCTACAAGCTGCCGGCTATTCGATCGGTCGCGCTCAAGCAGATCGGTAACGCCGTTCCGGTCGGTCTAGGAGAAGTCGTCGGGCGACAGATAGCCTCGCTACTGCGGGGCGATGGGGAGGATCTTCATTGTGGTTGAGCGGACCGGGCGCACTGTAAACATCACGCCGAAGCCGCGGATTCTAAAGGTCCTCGCCAAGATCGAGTTCGACCCGTGGCAGTGCATCGCGGAGCTTGTCGATAACAGCTTCGACGAGTTCATCGACATTCAGCGGACCGAAGAGCGTTGGAACGAACCCTTTGAGGTTTCGGTGTCGCTTCCCAGCGCGGCCGCTGCGGGCCAGCCCGACGCGACTCTGGTCGTTAGCGACAACGGCCGAGGGATGACGCTCGACCGTGTCACCGAAGCCGTCAGCGCCGGATACTCGGGCAACGACCCCGTGAGCAAGCTTGGGCTATTTGGTATGGGCTTCAATGTCGCGACCGCTCGGATCGGAAGTGTGACCAGGTTCCTTACGACGCGGGCCGGAGACGCGGAGTGGGTCGGCGTCGAGATCGACCTCGACAACATTCGCGAGGGGTATGAAGTCCCAGAGATAAGGGTGCCCAAGGACTCACCCGGCCAACACGGCACGAGAGTCGAGATCTCGCGGCTGGAGCCATTCGCGAGTTGGTTCTCGCGAGCCGGAAATGCGGCTCGGCTCAGAGACATCCTCGGCAGCGTCTACTCGTATCTGCTCACAAACCGAGAATACCGGCTCTTCGTTCAGACGATCGCGGTCAAGCCCTACAGGCATTGCGTTTGGGGCCAGACTCGATCGGTCACCCGAGACGGCGACGTCATTCCCGCCAGGATCGAGATCGACCAGGACCTGGGCAGCCGGGCGATTTGTCGCTCCTGCGGCAGCTGGCAAGAACCGGACGCGACGGAGTGCGAAGAATGCGGCTCCGACGACCTCGAAGTCAGGGAGCGCCGGGTCTGGGGCTGGCTCGGGATCCAGCGGTATCTCGACAACAAGGAATACGGCATCGACTTCCTTCGCAACGGGCGAAAGGTGCTGCGGTTCGACAAGGGCCTGTTTCAGTGGCGTGACCCGGACGAGGCCACCGCGCAAGGAGACACCGAGTACCCAATCGAACTCCCGAACAACCAGGGTCGAATCGTGGGCGAGATCCACCTCGACCACGTTCCAGTCGCGTACACGAAGGACGCCTTCGATTACAACGACCGAGGCTGGCGTAAGGCCGTCGAGCTGATCCGAGGCGCGGGGCCACTCCTGCCCAGGCGAGCGACCGAACTTGGATACGAACGGAACGACTCGCCTCTGGCGAAACTCCACCGCGGCTATCGGCGGAACGATCCTGGCGCGAACTACCTAACTCCTGGGAACGGCAAGGTCAGGTTCGACAACCGAGACTGGGACAAGCGGTTTCGCGCCGGAGAGCCCGAGTACCAAGACGACTCAAAGTGGTGGGATGCGGTCCAGGAGCACGATCGAGCAGTCCAGGCGGAGAAGGACCGAAAACGAGCGGAGGCCACGGCTGCCGCCACGGGCTTGTCCGACCCTACCGCCGAGTTCCTTGATGGCAATGGCGTCGACACCGAACCACGGGCGCCCGTCATCGCGGCCGAGGCGCCTCCGGCTGAGTATCACGCGGAGACCGAGGCGGAGAAGGTGGAGCGGCTGCTGGCGATAGGAACCCGCATTCCCGAACTCAACGGCGAGTTTGTGGCGACCGGTGTTCCCGGCCGAGCCGTCAAGTTGGTCGCGTACAGGATCTCTGGCGAGCAGCTGAGGTCGACGGACGGCCGGCGGGTTCCAGTCTGGATGGTCGGCGGCCGAGCGGGCGCAATGACCGCCTTCGTGGACGTCAGTCATCCGCATTTCCGTCTGTTTGACGACGATCCGGCAGACGTCGTTCTGATCGAGTTGGCCCAGCACATGCTCGTTCGGGCTCAGGGCTCCACGGCGACAATCGGCGCCGTATACGCGGAACTCAAAGAACGACACCTTGGAACGCACGCAATCGACGCCAATAGGCTCATCGCAGAGGCGACTCAGGTTCTGCGTGACATTCAGGATCGGATGGTTGGGTGCGTTTCGGACAACCCGACGCGGCCGTGGATCAACGCTCTGAACGACGCCGAGCGACACACCACCGGCGATCGGATCACGCAGAACCTCAGAACCGCCGACATCGACTCAGTCGTGGAACGCGGCGACTACCTGCCGATGGTTCCATCCTCCGTCGTCCCCCGAATCGTGGAAGAGTGGCCTGAAGCGTTCTTTGACGGTCGACTCTTCGACGGCCCGTACGCTCAAGTTACGAGCGCGTCAGCCAAGCGGCAGACAGTCTCAACGGTCACCGGGTATCTGGATGACGTGGCCTGGTTGGCCACCGTTCCGATGCATCCGTCCAAGGATCAGCTGATCCGGGCCAACCTAAGCCTCCGCTTGATCCCCGAGAACCTCGCAAACCCGGAATGACCTCTTTCCTGGCTCCCGAGCGTCTTCAGCGCCTTGGACCGCGCCGACTCCTAAGAGCGACCGAACGGCTCCTCTGGCACCTCGGGTTCGATGACGTGAGGAACATCGACGGATCCGGCGACGAGGGCGGCGATCTGATCGCCTCGCGTCAGGGCCTCCGATGGGTCTTCCAATCGAAATGGACCGTGGCGGCGACGATCGACGACACGGCCGTCAAACAGGTGGATGCCGCCAAGGCTTACTACCTAGCCGACCGCGCCGTCGTAGTCACGAACGCCCGTCCGGGGAAGGGCGCGATAGATCACCAGCAACGACTCGCGACAGTCGGAGTGCGGGTCGACTTCTGGGACGAGCCCACCCTAATCAAGTTCGGCGAGAGCGTCATCCCCGAGCGAGTCTCGGCCCGATACGAACTCCGTCCCTATCAGACAACCGCCATCAACGAGGCGCGCGAGGCTCTCAGCGAGTCGTCTCGCGCGTTGGTGATCATGGCGACGGGCCTTGGCAAGACTGTGGTCGCCGGCGAGGTGATCGCGCGGGAGTTCGAGAGGCGCGGCGACTCCTGTGTCCTGGTCGTGGCGCATACCACCGATCTCATCGCCCAGCTTGAACGGGCGCTGTGGCGTCACCTGCCCAAGACCGTGGTGACGAGCCTGTTGTCGAGCGACGATCGGCCTCCCGACCTCGATGGCGTCGTCTGCGCCACCGTCCAGAGCGCCGAGGCGGCGGTCCGGGCCGGTTGGCGGCCCAACTTCCTGGTGGTCGATGAAGCTCATCACGTATCCGAAGATGGGAGCTTCCAGCGGTTGCTCGACGCCCTAGAAGACATACCGAGACTTGGGCTGACAGCTACGCCGTGGCGGGGAGACGGATACGACATCGCTCAGCGGTTCGGGCCGCCGGTCTTCACAATGGGCATCGCCGAAGGGATGGCTCAGGGCTATCTGGCTCAAGTCGACTACAGGCTCTTCGTCGATGAGATCGACTGGGATGTGGTGACTCAAGCCAGTGAGCAGGCACTCACCATTCGAGACCTGAACGCTCGACTCTTTCTTCCGCAGAGAGACGATTCGGTCGTCGACCAACTTCGAGACGCATGGTCGTCGGTGATCGACCCTCGGGCGATCCTCTTCTGCCGCACGATCGAGCACGCCGAGGAGATGGCCCGAACGCTCCGCGGCGCGGGATGGCGGCGGGCGGCGTCATTTCACGATCGACTTGGCCGCCGCGACCGCGACCTACTGATGAGCGAGTTCCGGGACGGGCGGATCCCGATCGTCACCGCCGTCGACATCTTCAACGAAGGAGTCGACGTTCCCGACGTCAATATCCTGTGCTTCCTTCGGGTGACCCATAGCCGGCGCATCTTCGTCCAGCAGCTCGGCCGCGGACTTCGCCTCCGCCCAGGAAAGGAGTCCGTTCGGGTCCTCGATTTCGTGTCTGACGTCCGGCGCGTCGCCGCGACCCTTGATCTTCAGCGGGCACTGGCTCGAACATTCGACGGCGAGATAGAGCGCCTCACCATCCCGAAGGCCCGGTTCACATTCTCCGAGCCATCGATCGGGTCTCTGCTTCAAGAATGGATCAAGGACGCGGCCGCGCTGGAAGACGCAGACGAAGAGGTAAGGCTGCAGTTCCCCGAGGGGCTGGTTCCGACATGAGCCGACTCGTTCCCGCCGTAGTTCACGACTCCATCATCGAGCTAATCGGTGTCGAGACCGAGGCCGCCGACTGGGATCACCTTGGCCAGGCCGACAAGACCGCGATGATCGGGCGTTGGGTCGCTAGGGCCGATGTCGGCGGTGTCCTGCGGCCGCTGCTGGGCAGCGATGCCGAGATCCGCGTCTGGGTCAAAGAGGTCGGGCTCAAGAAACGTAGACGAAGTTCCCTGCTGTGCGCACGCGCCGTGGTGGACGCCACCCTGGGACCCGATGTGAGTATCGATCCGGCGCGGACGGGGGACAAGCCACCGCACTGCGTCGCTGACGCCCCAGCGGGGTCGGCATACCTGTGCTGGGACCGGCCAGCTAACGCGAAGCACCTGATCTGGGCGGCTTTATCGGCCCTCGAAGACCGCCATGACTTGACTACGGCTATGGTCGTGCTCATCGACACGGTCGCTGAACGAACCACGCCGGATCGTCGCGCGAGGCTGGACCGCTTGGCCCGCCGATGCGGTGTATCTATCCGATGGATCGAGCCCTGAACAATGACTGATCGGGTCGATGCGGCGACTCGGAGCCGGATCATGGCGCGGGTGAAGTCCAAGAACACTGGGCTTGAGGTTCGTTTCCGGCAAGCTCTGTGGCGTGAGGGGATTCGCGGGTACCGATGCCATGTCACAGCGATCGCAGGTGTTCCGGATTTGGCGTGGACAGGGCTTCACGTCGCCGTCTTCGTGGACTAGGCATGGTGGCACGGCCATGCTTCCCGGTGGACGCCGGGCAGGCTACCGGGGGCGTGGGATCAGAAGATCATGAGGAACCGGAGCCGCGACGAAGACGTAAATCGACTGCTTGTCGCAAGCGGTTGGCATGTCGTTCGAGTCTGGGACTTCGATTTGGAGCACGACACCAAGAGCTGCATCGGGCGCGCCAGGGAGGCTCTGGAGGGTGCACGAACGGCCTCTGCAGCGGTGATCGAGCGGGAAGGCCACTATCCAACCTGAGTCGACTATCTGGTCCGTGGACTGCGCGACCAACGTGGTGTGGACGCGTCAGCTGGCGCGACCCTGCCCAGCTGGACCATGTCAGAGAACTGACTCGCGACCGGATCTGGGTCACCCGGTGACAGGCACTGTTGCCTCTTCGGTCAACGGACAACGGCGTCAAGCCACTCCGCGCCGCGCGACCTATTCTTGCTTGAGTGACATTCACCCATGCGCTCATGCATGAGCTAGCGGCGGGCCCGTGATACGGCTCGCGTGTCGAAGGCTCAGCGTGTCGATATCGGAAGCTCTACGATGACCCCCGGCTTGCAGACCACCCGACGGGTGTCAAGATCCCGAGCAATGAGGGCAAACGGATGAGGATCTTGTTCCGTCTCGGCGAACCTATTGTGTACGTAGAGCCGTGGGCGCGATATGCGAAGGGGAAGGATGTCCATGGCCAGCCGACTGGGCCATCGCTGGACCTCTACGACGCGGCCTCGGCCTCCGATGAGCTGCCGCTTGGATCCCACGTAAGAAGTTATATGGCTGCAGCCGTGCTTTCGTGGGCTGAAGGGTTGTGCGAGGGGCGATATGAGATCGACAATCACATCGATCCGCAAACCGGCTGCCCGATCATCATCGACGCGCAGACTGGCCAGGCGATCGTCAATCTGATCCGGCAGGTATTCGAGGAGCAGTCGTGAGCCATGCTGACGAGTGGAGCGCGCTGCGCACCCAGATTCATCTCACGGACCTCACATTCATAGAGGCTCATCGACGTCTAGAGACGTCCAGGGTGAACGCGGCCGCGATCTGGAGAGGTGTGAACGCGATCATCGGCATCGGCGAGGTCGCCTTGCCCATCGCTGCAGCTCCAATGATGGGAGTCGCAGTAGTGGCAGCTGCGACGTCCCCTTTGGCTGCGTCCGCTGTCGGCGAATGGGCCAGGGCTCTCATCGACGTTGAGTCATCTAGCCAGCAGCGTGCAGCAGTGAATGCGAAGGCGTTGGCCGACAAGGCAAAGGCATGGGCATTGTACTTTGTCGACATGGCCGACCACACCCCGGACGGCCTTCTGGAAGTCGAAGTCCACGCATCGGTCCGGCCCGGGGCCGAGGAAGTCCAGTTCACGGGGCTGTGGCCATACCTGGACTTGGCGAGGTACTGGGCCATCAAGTTCGAGAAGCTCGTGCACTGTTACGAAGATCTGGCCTAATAGGGGGAGAGTTGTGTCTCGCTACTCCGCTGGATCCCATGAATCCATTGTTATTGCAGAGATGTACGCTGAGTTCCTGAGACAGCTCGGCGTGTACCGTGTGGGACTCCTGACCTCGGAGTCGGTTGTAAGACGACCCCAGGCGCTACCGGGAGGCTCGCACATCTGGGCGCGCCGATATAACGGGCAGGAGGTATGGGATGATAATCACTATATCTTCGACTTGAATAATTGGTCTGACATGCGCTTCTACGTTGAAGGCGTGGCGCGCCAAGCCGACCTTACGGTTCTCTACTACACCAATCTTGCCCTGATTTTCGAGCCATACCTCGCCAGCGCCACGAGTTCAAAGCCCTGCGGCCGTCCCATGGGGAAGTCGCTTCTGTCGCTCCTCGAGAGCGCCGTGATCCTCGAGAACTGGGTCGATCCGTCTCGACCTCATCCCGAGGTCTCGGATTTCTTTGACGAGGAGTTCCTCGCGGATCGAGACGCGCGAGACGGAGTCAAGTGGCGCGGTTGGAATGCGGCTCGAGCTGTTCGAGCCGGAGATCGGCTGCCCTTCGACGAGGCTGACCGGATCGAAGAGCATTTGATGGCATCAGCTCGGTTCGCCGTATCCAACTCCGGCGTGTTTGGGAGCTAAACCACTTACCCCAACGAGGCGTGTTGAGCACTCTGACCTGCCGTGGATTCCATGGGATGGACTTCGCGCGGCTCATAGCCGCCAGCGCCGACACTCGCCTTTCTACTCACTGCCACCGGCGAAGTTCAAGAATCGTCGCCACGGCCGAGGAGATTTTCGGGATCGGATCGGGTCGCGGGCCGTTGACAGGCAGAGATAGGAAGCCGAGGCTTCACGCAGTCCCTCCGGGTACCGAGAGCGCGAGATAGAAGGTCGAACTCAAGGCGGCCGTTGCGAAGTCTGAGAGCTGGTTCGCAGGTATCGCGACGACCACGCTGCCGAGCTTCGGAGGAACCGCAGCGATACCCGAACCCGACTGAGCAGCGGTGAAAGTCTGCCCGTTTGGCGTGCGAAGGGCCAGGATCGTCAGGTTCGTCCCGAGGACGGTTGACGTCGGAGCCGGAGAAGCCGCAGCGCCGTTCTTGAGTGCGTTTGGCACGGCGACGACGGTGACCTTGGCGCCCGGCGAGAGCGCGCCGCCAACCGCCTGCGATGGATCGGAAATGGGGATCGCAAACGCCACGTCGCCCGGATCCAGCGCGGCGCCGAAGCCGAACTGCTGTTGACCCGGCGTCCGATCGAGGGCCCGCTTGTCGATCTCCTGACCGGCCAGGATTGGCATCGCCGCGTACTGTCCGACGACCTGGCTCGTCGACTGCGCGGCATCGGTGGACACGTCGACCGGCGCGACCTTCACCAGCTCGACCATGTCGGCCGTGATCTGGGTCATCGCGGGGATGTCGGCGGTGGCCCGGACGACCGAGGTTCGGGGCACCTGGAGGTAATAGAGGAGGCCGGCAACGAGGCAGGCGACCACGAAGATCACGATGTAGGCAGTTCGACGGGCGCGCACTGGCGGGCCTCCTTTCCTTCTATTGGTCCACGGCTGAGTAGATGACTGTCACGCCGACCGTGCCGGACACGGTGTTCGTCCGCACAGCCCCGTTGTCATAGGTGGTTTGGAGATCCAAAGTGAGCTGGACGGGGTAGCTCCCGGCATTCGGTAAGGGGGTATCCCACTGGATGGCGATCGGCACGCCCGGGCGGTAGCCGCCGGTGGGCGTTGCGTCCGAGGCGTCGTTGACGCCGGCGTCGTAGTGGTAGCCGGTGACGATCGTCTTGGCCCCACCGATCACAACGCCGCCCGAGAGCTCGTATCCCTCCCTCACGATGTCCGCCCGCGGAAAGAGTGAGCAGTGGAGCCCGCGCGGCCAGTACAGACGGGTCTGCCCAACGGCGTCGGCGGGGATGAGTGTGCCGCCTGGCAGCGTTCCCGATGGGCTGCCGGTGACGGTCACGACGGGCGGGACGTACACGATCGGCGCCCCGATTCCGCTTGCGGTGTTGCTGATGTTGATCGCGAACGGAACGAGTTGCTCGAACGGCGTCCCGTTGGGCGCGAAGAAGGCGCCGTATGCCTGACCGGTAACGTGCGCGATGACGACGACATCGAACTGGCCAGGTCCGTAGGTGTGCGTCGTCGTGAGTCCGAACGGGTTCGACGGGTCCGGCGGAAACGTCGCTATCGAGTCGTCGCCGAACCTCACCGTCCATGTCGTCACCCGGACGGAGCTCGGAACGACGTAGGCCTGGATCGCGCCGTTGAGAGCATTGAGCCATCCGGCCGTGAGTTGGGCAGAGACGGTTCGCGGGCTCATCGCGGGTGCGTCCTGGGGCTGCACCGACACGTCGAGATACAGGCTCATGCCGGCTGATGTATTCGCGTGGGTCCCCATGCCCGGTTGACCCGGAGTCGTGATCACCTGCCGAGGATTGGTGAAGTTGATCACCGGTCCCGAGCAACCGTCTTGATGGACCCAGACCCAATACACCCACTCGTTGGGTGCGACGACTGCCTTCAACACCCACTCCGAGCAATACCCGGAACTCGACGGTGTCGCCCACTGGCCGTCCGCCTGTACTCCGACGAAGGCGTGGCCATCAGGAGCAGTCCAGTCCACCACCTGGATCGAGATACCCCCGAACGCACTCGCAGGTGCCGTGGTGCTGGCGAGAAGCAGAGCAGTGAAAGCCAGGGCGGCGAGACGCTTCATTGGTGCGTCACGTAAGAGTCCATGAGCCAGAGGCCGTTGACGCGTTTCAGGGTCGCCGTGACGTGGACCGGGGCCAGGACTGTCGGAGTCTCCAGCGCGGCTCCCGTGCTGGGGTTGATGTCGTAGCCGCCCTCCGTGTAGTCGAAGACCACGGTCGCCGTGTCGCCCGATATTTGGCTTGTCATGTTGTCCAGCCGGTCGACGGTGACGACCGAGGCGCGGTTGACACCCTGTGCACCGTCGAGGAATCCGGCAGCGGTGAGATACGCGCTCGATTCCTTGCTCGTCACGTAGGGTTCGACGAGCGAGGGATCGTTCGTCTTCCGTGCCTTTGAGAACGCGTCGAAGTAGGCTCGCGTCGCTGCCTCAGGCGTCGATCGTGCGTCAGTTGGCGTCAACGCTGGCGTCGCGGTTGGGGAGGCGCTCCGGGCAGGCGTCGAGCTCGCGCTGGTTGCGCTCGAACCGAGGGAACCAAGTCCGACTACGGCGACCAGGACGACGCCGACCACCACCAGGGCGACGAGGGCGACGAGTGGCAGACGATACTTCTGGTTCACGGCTACGTCCTCGCAGCGGCCGACCCGACGAGGGTCAGCGAGATCGTGGTTGGGAGGCCAGCGACGCTGAGCAGCGAGATGTGGACCGGCGCTGCGAGCCGGATCGTCACGGTGGGCGCGGCCACGACCGAGCCGGTGATCGGATCGGTGCCACTGTTGGTGACGACGACGTCCGCGGACGCGGCGGCGTCTGATGGGCTCTCGGTGAGGGTGCTGCCAAGATCGGCCAGGTTCTGGGCGAGATACTGGCGGGCGAGCTGGTCCGCCTCATCGGGTAGCAGACGGGGTGGCGCCCCTGTCGCGAGCGCGGTCGGATCCAGGGCCTGCGTTGCGGTCAAGGCCGCCATGTCGAGTTCGGAGCGGATCCGCGAGCGCAGGTCCTCCACGTTGCCCACGACGTAGACGAGAGACATCACCAGGACGAGCAGCGGGAACAGGACGACGGCATACACCGCGACCTGGCCGCGCTCGTTACGTCGCCTCGCCCGCATCAGTGCGTCACCTCGCTGCGAGTCACAAAGTCCGAACTCATCGGCACGTCCCATCCGCCCAGGAACGGGATCGAAGCGCGCGACGTGATGGAAACCGTGACGGTGATCGGGTCGCCCCAGCCGGCGACGGCCGGCGTCACCGTGATAGATGCCGATGCCGGATCGAGTCCGCCATCGCGCAGTTCGAGATCGATCCTGTTTCGAACGGCTTGGTCGTCCTGACCGTCCACGGCTGCCTGGCGCGCGCCGGCTGCGGCCGCCGCGTCAAGGACAAGGCGGGTGTGCTCGAGCTCGCCGAACGTGACGACGCCGAAGAGCACAGGCACGAGAACGAGCGGCACGACGAGGATGGCCTCTAGAGTCGCCTGCCCGCGCTCGTCGCGGAGCCGACGCCAGATGGCCCGGCGGTTCATGACGTCCCCATCAGCTGCTGGACGAGCTGATTGATCTTGTCTGCCAGTCCGTTGTTCCAGACCGTCACCGCGGCGGCGAGAACGACCAGGATCACCGCGGCGCCGATGATGTATTCGAGCGTC
>Ga0209638_1000193_pt1 | contig 41377 bp, 38 predicted proteins | sample BarGraNGADG00211_FD_184490 | JGI IMG/M metagenome (GOLD analysis project Ga0209638, IMG submission 184490) | Arctic peat soil microbial communities from Barrow, Alaska - Barrow Graham LP Ref core NGADG0002-211 (SPAdes) (version 2) | ecosystem: Environmental > Terrestrial > Soil > Wetlands > Peat...
TCGCTGGCGAGTGGCCTAACGGTAAGGCACCTGACTCTGGATCAGGGGATTGAAGGTTCGAATCCTTCCTCGCCAGCCACTCCCCTCGCCAAGGAGTCCTTACGCGAATCCGGCATTCCGAGCCACGAACAACCTGACGGTCGACGCTGTCGTGGGCCACCCCGCGGCCGAGATCGCTGGAGAGTTGTTCGGACTCGACGGCTTCGGCCGCATTGAGCAGGCGGCGCTTGCGGGCCGGCCCTGGCTCCAATCGATAGAGAGGCTCGGCGTGGACGGCACCCGCCAACTCGAGGTCAGCATGACGCCTGTGCTCGATGCAGATGCGACGGTCGTCAGCTACGTAGTCCTGGCTCGCGACGTCACGGAATTGCGGGAGGCAGAGAATGAGGTGGCCCTCGATCTCCGCGTGCGAACGGCGCTCGCTGAGAGCGTCCAGAAGGTCGCCCTCGACTCTTCGCTGGAGGAGGCCGCCCAGGCAATCTGCGATGAGCTCGTGAAGCTGCCTTTCGTGGGTGCGGCTGCCGTCGAGGCCTTCCTGGGGCCTGTTGACGTCCAGGTCATCGCCCGGAGCGCGCCAGCCGGGTATCCGGAGCTCGAAGACTTGCACCTGCCACCTGAACGAGCAGCACTGGTGCGGGAGCGGGCAGCTGCCGGGCCGTGGGCGGAGTACGAGGATAGCGACCCCGCAGCCTACTGGATCGGCCAATCACCGAGCGGCCTGAGGGCCACCGCGCATGGGCCCATCGTCCACGGCGACCACGTCGCCGGCGTTCTGGTCATCGGGACCTTCGAGGCTCGCTTCGCGCGTACGCTGGTGGAGAAGATGCCGGGCATCATGTTGTTCAGTGCTGCGTCGAGCGCGCTGCTCGCGGAGCGATTGCACTCAAGGCATCGCTCGGCCGAGCTGCGCGAGACGCTCTCCGCGATACTCGCAGCGCGGGCCTTCCACCCGGTATTTCAGCCGATCGTCGACCTCGATACGAGTGAAGTCGTGGGCTACGAGGCGCTTACCCGCTTCGATACCGGTCAGCGCCCGGACCTGTGTTTCGCCGACGCATGGTCGGTCGGCCTGGGGCGGGAATTCGAGCTTGCCACCCTCGAAGCAGCTGTGGCGGCTTCGAAGATGCTACCTCCGGGCACGTGGCTCGATGTCAACGTCTCGCCCAGCCTGTTGGGCGACGCCGAGCGACTCAAAGCAGTGTTGCGCTCGGCCGAGCGCCCGGTGGTGATCGAGATCACTGAGCACGAGATGATCGCCGACTACGACGCCCTACGCGCCGCGATCCGCGCATTGGGCAAGGACATTCGAGTCGCGGTCGACGATGCCGGCGCCGGGGTGGCCAACTTCGGCCACATCATTGACATGCGGCCAGACTTCGTGAAGCTGGACATCGGTCTCGTCCGGCGCGTGAACGGACACCTGGGGCGCCAGGCAATGGTTGTCGGCATGCGCCACTTCTCGCGCACCGCCGGCTGTCGCCTCGTTGCCGAGGGCATCGAAACCCGCGAAGAGGCCGACACGCTCAAAGGCCTCGGTGTTGAATTCGGACAGGGCTACCTGTTCGCGCGCCCCGTGCCGGTCGACAAGCTGGCCCAGGAAGATCGCCGCGCGAGAAAGAAGTGGACCGGAGGGATCGCCGCGGCTCAGTAAAGCGCCGTCGACAGCCTTACGTAATCCCGCGCTAAGGGGCGACCGGCGTGGCGACGCCAGGTATGCGGTAGACCCTGCCGTCATTCGAGGCGATCAAGAGAGCGCCCGTAGACGGCTCGATCTGGAGAGCCTCGACTGACGGCAGGCGGAAGTCCGTGGCCGCCACCCCCGGGTCTGAGCTCGTGCCTCCACCCGCGGCAATCGAAAGGTGCCCAGTCACATCTACGCGCATCACGACCTGGCCCTTGTCGGTGAAGAACACCGGCACGTAGACATTTCCCTGGGCATCGAGGGCAACCGCAATGAGGCGCGTTGGCGCGACCTGGAGCGCCGTCAGTTTCGGGTCGTACGCCACGGACCCTGCGCCGCTGCCCAAGACGGTCGTGATGATGCCCGTGGCCAGATCAACCCGGCGCAGGTGTGAATCGCCATAGTCGGCGATATACAGAACGGTTCCCGCCGAATCAACGGCGACTGCCTGGGGGTTGTTGAGCTCGGCGTCCGTGGCCGGTCCGCCGTCGCCCGCGAATCCTTGAGTGCCATTGCCGGCGATGGTGCTGATCTTGCCCGTCTGGGCATCGATGAAGCGCACTCGCGCGTTTCTCGCATCGGCGATATAGAGGTTGCCCGCGGCGTCGCTCGCCACGTCATACGGCTGTGACAGGTACGCGTTCTTGGCCGGCCCACCGTCGCCCTGGAATGCCGCGTGGAACTCGTTGCCGGCGACAGCCTTGACGCCGCCTTTGCCGTTGGTGGTGACAATGCTGTTGGCGCCCCGATCCGCCACAAATGGCTGACCACCAGATGTGAGACACATGCCCTGCGGCCCGATCATGGCGCTGGCCGCGGTATGGATCAGGCCGTCAGGCGTGACCGTCAGCAGTGTCGCGGCATTGCTATCGACGATCCAGATCGTGCCGTCGGCCGCAACGGCCAAACCAGTTGGTCGCTGAATTCGGGCATCAGTGCCACTGCCCCGGCTGCCGGGTCTGCTGATCCGCCGCCGGCGGCTACCTCGACCAGGTCGGTGCTCGCTTGGATCGTCGGGCTGGGTGCAACAGTCTCGGTCGGAGTCGCCTCGGGGGTCGGTCCAGTTGGGACAAGGGTGGGGCTGGGAGCCGACGTCGGGCTGGCCGCTGCCGTTGGGCTTGGAGCTGCCGTTGGGCTGGCAGCGATCGTCGCAGTAGTTGGTGGCGCAGTCGGTGCGGAAGGCGCTATTGAGGGCGCCAGGGTTTGAGTCGGGCTTGCCGTAGGAGTCGGAGAATTAGCGCATGCACTCGCGAGCGCGGCGACGAGGACGAAGACACCTACGTGCAGGCCCGTAACGCGCGCCATGTCAGGTGCCGACCAGCAGAACGGCCACAAGCGCGACCGCAGCAGGTACTGCCTGTACAAACAGGATCCGTCTCGAGACCGTCGCAGCGCCGAACACACCGGCAACTATGACGCCTGACAGGAAGAAGAACCTGAAGTAGAAGCCGGTCGGTCCGGCGGCGAGGAGGCCGACGACGAGTCCGGCGGCCAGAAAACCGTTGTACAGGCCCTGGTTGCTTGCCAGGACGGCGGTCGCCTCGGCCTGCTCCGCGGTCATCCCGAAGGTGCGCAACCCGAGCGGCCTGCGCCACAGCATCATCTCCAGTACGAAGAACCACGCGTGCAGGAGGGCCACGATGGCCACCAGAACGCTGGCGATGATCGACATTCGCCGGAGTCTAGCCGCCGGTTGAGGGTCCGGATATCTCCTCGATGGCGGCCACGTCCGACGGCTGGCGGACGCGCGGCAGTGGCGAGAAGACGAGCAGCAGGATCGACACGGCCATGCCCGCCCAGCCGATGGCTATGCCGCCACGAACTCCAATGACGCCGGCCAAAGCCGCGGCGAGCAGCGCGCCGAGCGGATAGGCGATGCCGTGCGAGAAGACCTCGAGCGTGGCGTTGACACGGCCCAGGATGCGATCCGGGATGACACCCTGGATGAGCGACAGCTCGGCGACCTCTTCGATCGTCCCGAGCCCGTCGCCGATGAGCTGAGGGAGGAAGACCATCAGCGTCGCGAGGGCGATGGGTCCGCCGGCGAGCGGCGTGAGCACTCCGAGCAAGGACCCGCCGACGGCCATCCAGATGAGCGCCGGCCCGATCCCGAGGCGACCGATCACGCGCTGCGCGAAGAACGAGCCGACCAGCGAGCCGACGCCGCCCGGCTGACACAACGATGCCGAGAAGCAGCGGATTGAGATGGAGCTCATTGATCAGGTAGATCGTGTACAGCACGCCGTAGAACGAGCCGGCGACATGGGCGATGACCGAGCGCAGCGTCAGCGGCACGAGCACCGGGTGGCGGCTGACCAGGCGCAGGCCTTCTGCGATCTCGTGGCGGATGTGGGTCGTCGCGACGCGCGGCGGCCGGGCCGGCTCGGGCGAGCGGATGAGCAGCAGCGTCACCGCCGAGAAGACGTACGAGACGGCGTCGACGAGCATCGTGAACGGTGCACCGATGAGCTACACGAGCCCGCCGGCCAGTCCCGGGCCGCCGATCTCCGCCAGCGATGAGCTCGCGGCGAGCTTGCTATTGCCCTCGACCACTCGCTCGACCCCGATCAGCGACGGGACGTAGGCCGGATATGCAGCGTCGAACAGAACGCCGAGGCAGCCCTCGAGGAAGACCACGAGGTAGAGCTGCTCAAGCCGGAGCACTCCTGCCAGGTAGGCGGCCGGGATCGAGAACAGGAGCACGGCGCGAAGCGCGTCGGCGCCGATCAACAGCGGGCGGCGGCGAAGGCGATCGACCCACGCGCCCGCGAAGAGGCCGACGAGCAGCACGGCCAGACTCGCCGACACGATGATCATGGCCATCTCGAACGGGCCGGCACCGAGCACGAGCAACGCCACAAGAGGCACGGCCGTGCGCGTCACCACCGAGCCGAGCGAGGACACGGTCTGTCCGCCCCACAGCTTCATGAAGTCGGCGTGATGCCACAGTGATTGCAGAGACACGGGCTCGAAGAATACGGATCGGCGACACTGCGCGAATGCACCACGAGGAGGGTCGGCGCTTCTGGTCGGAGCTGCGTGCAGCCGTCGACCGTGCCGTCGTTGTCGACGATGGAGCGCTGCGGCTGCTCGCCGTCGCGCTGCTGGCCGACGGCCATGCCCTCGTCGAGGACGTACCCGGCGTGGGCAAGACGCTCCTCACGCGCGCCTTCGCGCGCTCGCTCAGCCTCACGTTCGGGCGCATCCAGGGCACGCCCGATCTGCTGCCATCTGACGTTCTTGGCGCCAGCCTGCTCGAGGGCGATCACTTCCGCTTCGTGCCCGGCCCGGTGTTCACCAACATCCTGCTCGTGGACGAGATCAACCGCGCCACTCCGCGCACGCAGTCGGCACTGCTCGAGGCGATGCAGGAGAGCCAGGTCTCGATCGAGGGCGAGACGCGGCCACTTCCCGATCCGTTCCTGGTCCTCGCCACGCAGAACCCGATCGAGCTCGAGGGCACCTTCGCTCTGCCCGAGGCGCAGCTCGACCGCTTCATCGTGCGCCTGTCGATGGGCTATCCGAACGCGACCGACGAGCGGCGCATCGCGAGCCGCTACCGGACCGCCGCCGAGCCGCTCGACTCCGTCTCACCCATCGTCGACGGAAAAACGCTGCTCGCGATGCGCGAAACCGTGCGCACGATCCTTGTCGCGGACGAGGTCGAGGACTATGTCGTGCGTCTCGTGCGTGCCACGCGCGACCGGCGCGAGGTCCGCTTGGGCGGCAGCCCGCGCGCGACGGTCGCGCTCTACCGCGCGGCACAGGCCCTTGCCTTCCTCGACGGCCGCGACTTCGTGCTACCAGACGACGTCAAGGCCATGGCGCCGGCCGTGCTCACGCACCGCGTGCTGCTCGACCTGGACTACTCGCTACGCGGCACGTCGGCAGCAGACGTGATCACGGCCGTGCTCCGCGCAGTCGACGCGCCACCCACGGGCGTGGACGAGGAACAGGTCGCCAAGAGCGCGTCATGATCGGCCTGGGTGCCGGCATCACCCTGATCATCTTCGGCGCGGTGATCGGTGCCCCGGGCCTGCTCGCCATCGGCGTCGTCGTCGACCTCGTCTGGATCCTGCGCTCGCTGTGGAGCAGGTTCGGGCTGCGCGCGGTGACGTATGAGCGCCGCCTGGGGTCGCACCGGGCGATCATCGGCGAGCAGATCGACTTCGAGATCACCGTCCGCAACCGGAAGCTGCTGCCGCTTCCGTGGCTGGAGGTGGAGGATTACGTCAGCGACTCGGCCGCTTTTGTCGGGCGCAGGCTGGAGGTCTCCGACAGGCCCGGGCTTGCGATTCTGCGCACGACCTGGACGCTGGGCTGGTTCCAGCGCGTCACGCGCCGGCTGCACATCGAGGCACAGCGGCGCGGCATCTACGAGTTCGACGGGTACCGCCTGCGCGTCGCAGACCTTTTTGCGTCGGATAGCGTCGACGAGGAGAGGCCGGCGAAGTTGCGCTACCTGGTCGTCCCGCGCCACGTCCCCGTTCGCGCCAGCGCGCCGCTGAGCGAGCTGCCCGGAACGACGCGCGTCAGGCGCGGCCTGTTCGAGGAGCCGGCGCTGTTCTCCGGCGTGCGCCCGTACCAGCCGGGCGACTCGCTGCGCCGCGTCCATTGGAAGGCCACGGCGCGCCTGGGCAGGACGGTCAGCCGACGCTACGACCCGGTCCGCGAGCAGGACGTGCTCATCGCCATGGACGCGCAGACGCTGCCCGGCGCGTTCTGGATGATGCAGTACGACGACGAGCTGGTCGAAAGCCTGTGCGTGGCGGCCATGTCGCTGGCCCGCAGCCTGATCTCGGGTGGCGTCGCGTGCGGCCTGGCGGTCAACGCCTACGCCAGCCAGTCCACTGCGCGCTGGGCGTACCTGGCACCGAGTGCCACCACCAGCCAGATCGAGCGCATCGCGGACCAGCTCGCCGACATCAGCCGCTGGGCCTCATTGCCATACGCGCAGCTCCTCCACCAGCTTGGGCAGCGCATGCCACCGACCACCAGCCTCGTCGCCCTGTCCGCACGTGATGGCGAGGATTACGCACAGGTGCTGCGCCGAGTGGCGATGTCAGGTCGCCAGGTGCGTGTCGCTTCGATCGGCCGTCACGCCGCCGAGGCAACCGCACGAGCGCGCACGCTGGGCCTGCCGGCGACGATCTGTCGACTCGAGCCTGATTGGAGGACGGCGCGTGCGCTCGAAATGGTCGGCTGAGTCCGCGCTTACGTGGCTAGCGGTCGTGACCATGGAAGCCGCATGGATCACGCTCATCTACGTCGGCATCCAATGGCTGGGAATTCACTTCACGCTCGAGCTGGGCATCGGCCACTTCGCGCTCGGCGTGGCGATCGGGATGGTCCTGGCACAGACGTTTGCGACGCTGGCGCAGTCGCGTTACGCGGCCATCCTGACCGTGGCCGCGATCTGTGCGGCGGCGATCGCGGCCGTGCTGGCCGACCCATCGTGGACGGATCCCGGCGCCCTGATCCGCTTCGCGCTGCTCAACCCCGGCAGCTGGCTGCTCGGACTCGCAGTGTTGCGCGGCGCGGCCCATTCCGACCTCGCCGACACGCTGGCCACTGAACGCGTCTTCAACTTTGGCGTGCCCGGGCTCGTCGCCTTCTGGCTGACCGCCTGGCTGAGCGGCCTGAGCGACAACCCGACTTTTGGCACTGCCGCGTTTGCGGCCACGCTCAGCTTCGTCGCGGCCGGTCTGCTCGCGCTCGGCCTCGGGCGCCTGGCCGATCTCGAGGTCGAGGCCATCGACCGCGGTGCGCGCAGGCGCTGGGTGGTCATGCTGCTGGCCATCGTCGGCGCGCTGCTGCTCATCGGCGTGCCGCTCTCGGCCGCGCTCGGGTTGCCCGTCAGCGCCGCGCTGGCCGGCATCCTCGGTCCGCTTGTGCCGCTGGTGCTGATCATCGGCTACATCCTCGCCGTGCCCGTATTTGCCCTGTTCAACCTGATCATCGGCCTGCTCGGGCCGGCGAGCACCGCGCCGCAGCCGTCGGTCTTCACTCCGCCCGTGCCATCGGGCGGCGGGCTACTGCCCCAGCCACCGACCGGCCCGCCGCCCGACTTCACCTGGCTGGTGATCGTCTTCGTCATCGTCGGCGCGCTCGTTCTGCTGCGCTTCATCGCCGAGACGCTCCAGCGACCGGAGCGGCGCCAGCGCGCCCGCGACATCGACGAGATCCGCTCGTCCGAGCCATTCAGCCTGCCCGAGCTGCCGGCAATGCCGCATCTGCGGCTGCCGCGGGCGCGCCGCGCCGCGCCGAGCAACGCGTCTCAGGCGTATCTCGCGTCGCTTGCCGCCCTGGCGGCAAGCGACGCGGGCCGTGCCGCATCGGAGACGCCACGCGAGCACGCGACGCGCATCTTTGGCGCGCCGTTCGGGCGCGAGATGGCGCTGCTCGCCGCCGACTACCAGCTAGGCAGCTTCGGCGAGCGCCCGCTCACCCCTGTCGAGGACCGGCGCGCAGTACACCGCTGGCGGCGGGTGACTGCGCTCGCCAGGCAGCTCCGCTCGAGTCGGGGTTCCTAAGCCGCTTAGCTCAGTCCCTTCAGCAGGGCGACCCGTCGACCGTCCGTGTCGCGAGCGTCTTGCCGACATTGTTCTTGAACTTGACCGTGATGACGAGCCTCGTGACGAGCTCGTCGTTCTTGGTGAAGTCGTAGCGCCGGTCCGTGACATGGAAGTACGTCGTCCCGTTATCAGGGAACCTCATCGACGTTTCCTTGGGCCACGTCGACTGCGTGCTGAAACCCAAGCCCGAGCTTTCCTGGCGTTCGCTCAGGACAACAAAGACGTTCGTGCCGGTCTTGCCCACCTCGCGCGCCTTGACCTTGAGCTCGACATAGCCGCGATTGTGCGCCCCGCCGGTGGACTGGCAGTGGTCGATCTTGACGGCGACCTGATACGGGCCTGCAGCGGCCGCGGTACCGGGCAGTCCGAAGGCCGCGGCGGCAACGGCCAGCAGCGCAAGCATTGTCACTCGACGGGCCATCTTCGCCACCTCCTCTACATCGCGACGTGCCGACACGACAACGACAGCACGCGCAGCGCGATCGCAGCGAACAATATGCGCGCCAGTGATAACCGATCAATAGCGACGAGCGCTAGATCTTCCGCGGCGCGCCGCGTTTCGACACGAGTCCTACACATGGCCGCCGTGTGCGTGTAGTGCGATCACGGCGCCGCGCAGGCCAGATTCGTGCTCATAGGAGGCGCCGAATGGGCAACACGAACAGCAACGGACCCGGTGATCGCGAAGATAGGGCCGCATAGGCGGCGCCGAGGGAGACGATCAGTTGGCGGCTGTTCGACTGGTAACCAATCCGTACAACGATTCGGAGTTCGCGCGCGTCGCTGTTGAGCTGATCGAGCGAGTCGAAACGCCCGAGGAGCTCGAGGCGCTTCTGCGCGAGCGCTACCAACGCGCGCGCGTCGTGCCGGGCGTTACTGACATCACCGAGCGCTGGTACGCCTATCGCGATGGCCATTGGGTGGCGAGTCAGGAACGATAGAACCTGGATGCGTCCGGTCGGCGACAATGCGCTGGGTGAAGATCGCCGAATACCGATGCCGCCAATGACCGGGCAGCCGCTGAGCGCCCGGCGCCCGGGCGCGAGCGAGTTGATCAAGGAACTGGGGCTGCTCGTGGATGGGCCTACGCAGTGGGAGCGGCCAGTGCCGTCCCGGGCGCCGGGCATCTTCGTCATTGAGCTGCCCTCAGCGCTGGCCGATGCGCCCATTGACATCGTTGCCGTTCGTCGCTGGCTGGAACACGTCCCGGCACTGACGCTCGACGGCGAGACTCCTGCGCCGGCGGACGTCGCGCGGCGGCTGCACGAGTTCTGGCTGCCCAACGAGCCGATCCTCTTCGTCGGCCGCTCTGCCAAGTCGGTCGGCTCGCGGCTGGCGGCGATGTACGCCACGCCACTCGGCGACTCACGGCCGCACAGTGGCGGCCACTGGCTGCGCACCCTGTCAGTCCTGCCCGAGCTGCGCGTCTGGTGGGCCGAGACCGACGCCCACGAGGAGTACGAGGACGCCCTGCTCAGCGCGATCGCCGAGCGCAACGCCGCGCCCGGCCGCGACCTTGCCTCAGGCGGCCTGCTGCCATTTGCCAACATGATGACCCCGGACGGCGTCTCCAAGGCGCACGGCCTGGGCAAAAGCCTGCGCGCCGCAAGTGAGCCGAGCACCGCTCCGGTCGCCAGGCCGAGCCGGAAGGCATTGACCCAGCGACAGCCGCGCAGGACGCCGCCGCCGCGGGATGCGCCGCTCCGGCCTACTGCCGCACCGACCTACCTGTCGCACGAAGGGCTCGATCAGCTGACCTCCGAGCTGGACGACCTGCGCACAAGGCAACGGCCCGTGATCATCGCTCGGGTCGCCGCCGCGCGTGAGCTGGGCGACCTGCGCGAGAACGCCGACTACGAGTACGCGCGCAAGGAGCAGTCGTTCATCGAGGGTCGCATCCTGGCGGTTGAGCAGATGTTGCGCACGGGCGTGGTCATCGAGCGCGACGAATCGCTCGACGTCATCCATCTCGGCTCGACGGTCGAGGTCGAGACCGACGGCGACCATTCGATCTACGTCATCGTCGGATCGACAGAGGCGAAGCCCGCGTCAGGAAGGCTGTCGAACGAGTCCCCCGTCGGCCGGGCGCTGCTCGGCGCACGCGAGGGCGACGAGGTCGTTGTCGAGCTGCCCACAGGCTCGACGACCTATCGGGTGATTGCCGTCCACTGACCCGCAGCGGACGCCCGGTTAGGCTACTCGTCCGGCTGGCTCTCGTCGTCACCGAGCACCGTCAGCTGGCGCGGCGTGTCGTGCGCCGGCTCCTGGCCGCGTCGGCCGCGCGTGCGCGTCGGCTCGGTGCCCATGCGTCGTCGTGTCTCGACATCGACGCTGCCGTCCGACTCCAGTGCCGGGTGCTCGACAAGCGCTATCAGCCGGTTGGCCATGAAACGACCCGCGCGCACGGGCGTGCCCGAGCGCGTGACCTCGGTCACCTCCACGATTCCGCGCGCCGTCGTGATCTCGATCCGGCGCCCGGCACGCCGGGCAACGATCTCGAACGTCTGCGTGCCCTGGCCCGTATCGACGACTGCCTCGACCCGATCACCCTTCATGTGATGGATTATGCGCGCAAGCAGGGCGGAGCTAGGCGCGGACCTCTTGTCGCATGAATGCGACGTAGGCGACGCCGAAGGCGATCATCGTCCCGGCGATGATGGTCACGAACTGCGGCCAGATGACGAGCATGCTCTGCTCGAGCGACAGCAGGCCTGGGATCGTGCCCGTCGCCTGGTCGTTCGTGACGAGGCCGGGCGTAACTGTGCGCAGGCGTGGGTTGAGCATGATCGACGTCGCCTCCGTGTACAGCTCGTTGGGCGACAGTCGGCTGAGGTTGACCTGCATCTGGAGGTTGGCGATCGTGTCCGGGCTCTGATTGGTTGCATCGGGGGCCACGGGCGACAGGAAGTTGGCCAGTACGCCGACGATCAGTCCGAAGAAGACGCTGAGCACGAGCCAGAGGCCGAGGGCGAGCATGGCCGACGTGGCGGCGCGGCGTAACGCGACCGAGCAGAGCAGGGCGAACGCCAGCCAGAAGCCGATGTAGGCAACGGTCAGGATGAACCAGACCAGCAGGCGCAGGACGTCCTGCGCCCCGGGCCAGATACCGAGCTGGATCACGCCGAGCGCAGAGACGACGAACATGACCGTCGCCAGGATCAGCGCGATCGCCGACAACCCGGCGACGAACTTGCCGTTGACCACGTCATCGCGATAGATGGGCTGGGCCAGCAGGCGCGGCAGGGTCGCCTCGGAGCGCTCGCCGTTGATCGCGTCAAAGCCGAAGGCAATGCCGAGCAAGGGGCCGAGGAAGGTGATGAACGACGTGAACGGCGGGACGTTGTTGATCGACTGGCCCGGCGCGAAGAGGAGCAGGAAGATCGACTCGTTGCCCGACGCGTTGGGGGCGAGGTCCTTGATCGCACCGGCCGTCGTGTACACCGCGGCCGCACCGGCGAGCGCGAGGACGATGGTCAGGATCGCGAAGCGCCAGCTGCCGACGTGGTCGGCGAACTCCTTGGCCGCGATGATCCGCCAGCCGGCACGGTAGCGCGGCCCGCTGTCGGTCGCGTCAGCCGCGGCCGCCTTCTGCGGCCGCGGCGCGTCCGGGCCCTGGGCGCGCAGGTTCTTGCGCTTGCGGCGGCGTGCCGCCGGTACCGCGTCAGCCTGTCCGGTCATACATCGCTCCTGCCGTGTCGTTCGCGACGAAGTAACGGCGGTAGATCTCGTCGAGCTCGTCGCCGCGCCGACGCAGGTGGTAGGGCGGGTGGCCGGCTTCGACCAGCGCTCTGGCCAGATCGGCGCGGACGTCGCGGTTGGCAGTCACGACGAGCATGTGCTTGTCGCGCGTGTCGGGCTCGACCTTCGTCACGCCACTCACCTTGAGCGCAGCCTGGCGGACTACCTCGAGCGGCGGGGCGGCGACGATCTCGATCGATATCGGCCCGGCGCCGGCCTGTGCGGCCAGCTTGTCGGTCGTGCCGCTGGCAACGAGCTTGCCGCTGACGAAGATGCCGACGCGGTCACACACCTGCTGGACCTGGTGCAGCAGGTGGCTGGCCAGCAGGATCGCGGCGCCTTCGTCGGCCAGCTGGCGCACGAGCGCGAGGACTTCCTCGACGCCGGTCGGGTCGATCGCGGTCGTCGGCTCGTCGAGGATGATGATCGACGGTTCCTTGACCAGAACGTCGGCCAGGCCGAGGCGCTGGCGCATGCCGCGCGAGTACGTGTCGACCTTCTTGTCGCCCGCGTCAGCGATGCCGACGCGGCTGAGCAGGCTGTCGATGCGCGGCTCGGCCACGTCCTTGGGAATGCGGTTGAGGCGCGCCGTGTAGCGCAGATTCTGTCGCCCGGTCATGCCCGAATAGAAGCCGACGTTGTCGGGCAGATAGCCGACCTGGCGCTTGACGCCGGTCGGGTTGCGTGCCGGATCCACGTCCAGCACGCGCGCCGTGCCCGCTGTCGGCTCGGACAGTCCGAGCAGCATCAGGATCGTCGTCGTCTTGCCCGCGCCGTTGGGCCCGAGCAGGCCATAGATCTCGCCGTGGTTGACCGCCAGGTCGAGCTTGTCGACCGCCGTGAAGTCGCCGTACTTCTTGGTCAGTCCACGGGCGCGAATTGCGACCCCGCTGCGCGGCGCTGCGGGCTGGACCGACTCCTCGGCGGGCGCCTCAGCGACGGCCATAACGCTGGAAGACGAAGAACAGGCCGATGCCGACGATGACCAGGATGGCGATGCCGATGACGTAGCCGATGGCCGACGTCTCGACGGTTGCGCGGATCTGCACCGCGTCGCTCGCCGAGCTGTCCGGGTTGCGCGCGTTGATCGTCATCTGGTAGTCACCCGCAAGGGCGCTATTGGACGGCGTGACGTTGGCTTGAACAGTCGCCGTCTGGCCGGCCGGAACGTCGACCGACGTGGGCGTGAAGGTGACCTTCCAGTCGATCGGCGGAGTTGACGTGAGCGTGACGCCCGTCAGGTCCGTCGTGCCGCTGTTCGTGACCACGAAGTTCATCGTGCTCGCCTGGCCCGCGGTGACGTTGACGTTCAGGCGCTGGTCCGAGGTGGCCAGCGTCATCGAGTACGTCCCGGTCAGGTTGACCGTGAGTGCCTGCTCGACCGGCTGAGGACCACCGACCGCGCGCAACGTGACCGTGTATGCGCCGGCCGCGGCGTCACTCGCCGCCTGTGCCGAAACGGAGATCTGCGTGCTCGAGCCGGCATCGACGGCCACGTTGGCGGCCTGTGCCTCAGTCGTCGGGTTGGCGGTCACCGTCCAGCCGGCGGGCGAGTCCGTCTCGAGAGCGAAGGTGATCTGCTGGTTGGTGTTGTTCTGCAGGGTGACCTGGAACTTGAAGTTCGTCGATGTCGGGCCGGTCAGGCTGGGGAAGTTCGTGCTCAGCGTGACATCGCCGGTCTGGGCGGTCTGGACCGTGACGTCGAGGGTCAGCGTGGTCGTCGTGCCGTCCGCGGCCTTGCCCTGGACGATGATCTGGTTGTCGGCCGCGGTTGCGTCAGCGGGGACCGTTATCTCGGCCGTGAACGTCGCGTAGAAACCGTTCACCGGCTGTGGCGTGGCACTGGCGGTTACTGGGGCCAGGAACGGCACCGTCTCGACCGCCGCGATCGTCGATCCGCCACCAGACAGGCGCGACGCCCAGCCCTGTGGCTGCTGGGTCACGGACAGGTCGACGCGCGTCGATGTGTCTGTCTGGACCGTCACCGGGAACTTGACCGTCGTGCCCGGATCGGCCACGACCGATGGGTACGGCGTGGTCATGCCGACGGTCGCCGCGAAGACCGCGGGCACGAGGCCGACGAGGAGGAGGAAGGCGGCGAGACTGGCTCGCAAGACACGCATGGACAGGCAGGCTCCCTTAGCTGTTATTCCCTCAAAGCGCCGCGCGTATCGTCACAGGCGCTAGTTGCGCGTTGGCAACTGGGGCGATGGCATTTTGTTAACGCGACCTCAGCCGATTCACAGCCGCTTGTCGGCGACGGATCGCGTCGATCATCGCTTTCGCGCGGCGATGCTACTCGCTAACTCGACGATCGTCCTGACCGCTGGCCCCTGCGGGCCCTTGGGCGAGAACGAGCGATCCGACTCATGCCAGCCGACGCTGGCGATGTCCAGGTGCGCCCACTCGATGTCGGGTCCCACGCCAGCCTCGACGAAGGCGGCACCGTAGATCGCGCCACCCTCGCGGCCGGCGCTGTTCTTGATGTCGGCAATGTCACTCTGGATGTCGCCGCGGTACTCGTCGGCAAGCGGCATGGGCCACAGTCGCTCGCCGCTCTGCTCACCGGCGCGACGGACGGCGTCGACGAATCCAGCCGGGCGACCGAAAAGGCCGATGTAGTGCTTGCCGAGCGCCACGGCGATCGCGCCGGTGAGCGTGGCAACGTCGACGACGCGCGTCGCGCCCTCACGCTCGGCGTAGGTGACGCCGTCGATGAGCACGAGCCGGCCTTCGGCATCGGTGTTGATCACCTCGACCGTCTTGCCGCTCAGGCTCGTGAACACGTCACCCGGCTTCGTGGCGTGGCCGCCGGGCAGGTTCTCCGTGCACGGCGCGACCGCTATGACGTTGATCGGCAGGCCCAGCCTGGCGATCGCGCTCGCGGCGGCGAGCACGGCCGCGGCGCCGCTCATGTCGTACTTCATCAGGTGCATGTCCGCCGCGGGCTTGATCGAGATGCCGCCTGAGTCGAAGGTGATGCCCTTGCCCACGAGGCCAAGGTCATAGCCGTCACCGTCGCGGCCGTGGTGGCGGACGACGATGAACTTGGCCGGCTCGTCCGAGCCATGCGCCACGGATAGGTAGCTGCCCATGCCCATCGACCGGCACTGGTCCTCGTCGAGCACCTCTATCTGCATCCCGGCGGAGTGGGCCAGGTCGGTCGCCTGGGCGGCGATGTTGGTCGGCGTCATCAGGTTCGCCGGCTCGTTGGCCAGCGTGCGCGCCCAGTTGACGGCCTCGCCGACGGCAGTGCCCCGGCGGATGGCTTCAGCGCCGTCAACCTGCGCGTCGGCGCAGATCAGGAACACCGTCTCGACGGGCGGCAACGTGCTGTCTTCTTCCGCGGTGCGGTGCGTGTCGGGCCGCCAGAGCCCGAAATGGACGCCCTCCACGGCCGCCTGGATGGCTTCTGCCGCGGGAAGTGCCTGGGTGTCGAGCACGACACCGATCGATTTGGCGGTCGACGCCCAGAGCGCCTTGACCCCGGCGCTGGCGATCTGCCACGCGCGCTGGATGTCGTAGTCGTCGCGCTTGCCGGCGGCGACGACGACAAGGCGCGTTGCTCCTCCGTCGGCCTGGCGCAGGTGTGTCGTGGTCGAGAAGAGCTTGCTCGAACCCTGTTCGCGAGCCACCCACTCGGCCATCTGACGGTCGGCGGGCCTCGCGCCGGAGAAGGCGTCGCCGTCCTTGAAGACGGGAACAATCAACGCGTCGAGCTGGGTGTCGTCCGGAGTGACAACGGTCCTGAACTGCAAACCAGAGGACCTCCTGTGAGAGAAAGGCGGGCAGATCGAAGAGTATTAGAGTCAGGAGCGGAACGCCTGTCCCAAACTCGGCGGACGCTCCAAGCTGCTGCACCTGCTCATTCGGAGTCGAAATGTCCCGCCGCATCTTCAGTTTTGATCAACCCGACCGGTTTGTAGCCGGCGCCGTGGGCCAACCCGGCCAGCGCACCTTCTTCCTCCAGGCGGCCAAGGGTGCCCACGTCGTCTCGGTCGCCCTCGAGAAGGCCCAGGTCGCCATCCTGGCTGAGCGCCTGGCGACACTCCTGCTCGCGCTGCGCCAGCGCGGCGTGGACATCGGCGAGGAGAGCCTGACCGGGACGACGGAGCTGGCCCAGCCAGTCGTCGAGGAGTTCCGCGTCGGGACACTGACGCTAGGCTGGAATCCCGACGACGAGCGGGTCGTGATCGAAGCGCGCGAGCTGGGCGAGGACGAGGAGCTCGAAGAAGAGGAGTCCGACGAGGACGAGGGCGAGGGCGAGGGCGAGGACGAGGAGGTCAGCGCGGCGGACGCGCTGCGCGCCGCGATCGCGCATATGGCCGACGAGGAATCCTCGGCGGGCAGCGCGCTCGACGTCGTACGCGTGCAGCTCGAGCCGAACCAGGCACTCCGGTTTGCGAGCGGCGCGCTGGCCGTGGTCCAGGCTGGGCGGCCGCCGTGTCCGATGTGCGGCCAGCCACTCGAGCCGACCGGCCACTTCTGCACGCGCCGCAACGGGTACCAGAACTGACGCACAGGTCCCCGGCGTGACCTACGACGCGTTCGAACTCCGCGGCGAGCCGCCGGCCGACAGCGCAGCGACGCTCGCGCTGCTCGCTGGCGGCGAGCTCGAGATGGTCGGCCGCTTGACCGACGCAACGAACGCAACTTTCGTGTGCCGGGTGACGAGCGGCGCGTCGGAGATGCTGGCGGTCTACAAGCCGCGCCGCGGCGAACGGCCGCTGGACGACTTCCCGGTCGGCACGCTGGGCAACCGCGAGCGCGCCGCGTACCTGCTGTCGCAGGCGAGCGGCTGGTACATCGCGCCGACGACCATCCTGCGCGACGGACCGCTTGGTCCGGGCATGCTTCAGGAATGGATCGATACCGATCCAGACGCCGACGTGCTCGAGATGGTCATGACCAGCGACAGCCGCCTGCGCGTCGTGTGCCTGTTCGATGCGATCGCCAACAACGCCGATCGCAAGGGCACGCACCTGCTGCCCGTCGTCTCCGGGCACGTCTACGGCGTCGATCACGGCATCACCTTCAACCGCGACCCGAAGCTGCGCACCGTGCTGTGGGCGTGGCGCGGCACACAGATCGCCCCGGACGAGCTGGCCGTGCTGCGCCGGGTGCGCGACGAGCTCGACGGCCGGCTGGGCGCGCAGCTCGCCGAGCTGATCAGCGCGCGCGAGCTGCGCGCGACGGTCAAGCGGGTCGAGGCGCTCCTCGAAACGTGCCTCTTCCCGGAACCGGATCCGTACCGGCCGGCCGTGCCCTGGCCGCCGTTCTAGAGCCGCGCGCGCAGTGCCTCAGGCGGTGGCGTCTTCGGCCTGCCGGCCCAGGATGAAGCCAAACTCGGCGCCGCCTTCCGGCCGCGGCGTGGCCCAGATGCGGCCGCCCATCGCCTCCACCAGCGCGCGGCAGACGTACAGGCCGATCCCGGCGCCGCCGGTAATGCCGGCCGTCACCGGCGAGCGGTAGTACAGCTCGAAGAGGCGCGATGTCTCGGCCGGATCAAGCCCGGCGCCCTCGTCGAGGACGCGCACGCGGATACCTTCGGCCGTCTCGTCGACGATCACGCGGATGGTCGAGCCGGTGGAGCTGTACTTGGCCGCGTTGCTGAGCAGATTGCGCAGCACCTGCTCGACGTACGTGTCGTCGCCGCGCGCGGTCGTTGCCATGCCCGTCTCGGCGATGAACTTGACACCCGGCCAGCGCTCCTGCTCGGAGCGCACGACGCGCTCAACTACGCGCGCCACGACGACCGGGTCATCGGCCCGCTCGATGCTGCCGCGCTCCGAGCGCGAGAGGACGAGCAGGTCTTCGACAAGGCGGTAGAGCCGGTCGGTCTCGGCTTCGAGGTCCGCGACAAGCTCGCGTCGAACGTCCGGATCGAGCTCGCGGTCGCGCCGCGCGAGCAGCTTCGCCCCGCCATAGATTGCCGTGATCGGTGTGCGCAACTCGTGCGAGATGATGCCGTTGAACGCGTCACGCAGCTCGCTCGCGCGGCGCTCCGTGTGGATCAGCCGAGCCAGGTCCTCGCGCGCCTGCGCCGCCTCCTGGAGCGCCCGTCGCCGCTCCGCCGATTCGACGCGGGCCCGGTCGCGCTCGTTGCGCAGGCGGTGCGAGAGGTACGAGACAGCCACGCCCCCGGCGAGGAATGCGATCAGTCGGATCTGATCGCTGCGCACGTCGACGGCGATGATGAACAGTGGCGGCAGGAACAGCAGTGTGTCTGCTAAGGCGATCAGGACGGTGACCAGGATTCCGGCCAGGAAGCCGCGGTACCACGCAGCCATCGCGACAGCCGGTATGTAGATGACGAAGCCTGCATTGCTGCCGAAGGCATCAAAGATGGCGAGCTTCACCGCCACCCCGATGATCGAGAAGGCAAGCGCGATGAGCAGCGTCTTCGTCGCGGGCACCATGTCGCGACGCGCGAAGCGGTTGGTCACGGAGCGGGGCTGGTCCGGAACAGGTCGAGCAGCCCGCGCAAGGGAATCGAGACCCAGTCGGGTCGGTTATTGAGCTCGTAGTCGAGCTCGTACAGCACCTTCTGCAGCGACAGCAGCTCGATCGTCGTGCGCAGCTCTTCCTCGCTTGTCGGCACGAACGTCTGGCCGCGTGTCTCGACGAGGTACGCGTGCAGGAACGAGACCGCCACGTTCAGGTACCAGAAGCCGGCCCACGGCTCGAGCCGCGGCACGTCCTCCGGACGGATCGCGCCGCCCAGGCGCGGGTTGAGCAGCGTTCCATACGCCGCGTAGTGGAACGAGCGCAACATGCCGGCGACGTCGGTTAGCGCCGAGCGCTTGAAGCGGCGCTCAGAGAGCGGCCGGCCGGGCTCGCCCTCGAAGTCGATCAGCACGACGTCCTTGCCCGTCCAAAGGACCTGGCCCGCGTGGTAGTCGCCATGCGTACGGATGCGCACCGCGGACGGTCGGACGGAGACGAGCTGGCGCACTTCTCTGGTCACCCGGTCCGACAGCTCGAGCGCCAGCTCGGCCTGCGCCTGAACGTCGGGCGCCAGCAGGCTCATCCGCTGGCGCAACGAGGCGAACGTGCCCGCGGCCTGGTTGCGCATCGTCTGCAGCAACGAGCGCTGGTAGAGAGCCGTGAACGGCTCTGGCGCGAAGGCCGGATCGTCGACACTGGCCATGGTCCGATGCAGCTCCGCGGTGCGCGTCCCGAGCAGCCGCGCGACGCCCAGGTACGAGCCGATCATCTCGTTGGCCAGCGCCGGCCTTGGCTCATTCCGCGCGCCGAGCACGTCGGCCAGCGACGTTCCAACCGAATCCAGGGCAGCTGCGTCGTGGCTCGCCGCTCGCTCGTAGAAATCGCTGACCTGGTCGATCGTGTACTCCCAGACATCGCCCTCGTTGGGGACGAACTGCTGGAGGATGGCGAGCGCAGCCGGATCGTCGCCCTTGGTTCGATAGGCCATGAAGCCACCGACCTGTGGCGTGTGCTCGAAACCGGCCTCGGTCAGCGCGCTGCCCACCTCGATGTCCGGGTTGATGCCCGGCTCGACGCGGCGGAACAGCTTGAGGATCAAGCGGTCCCCATAGGTGACGCTGGTATTGCTCTGCTCGGCGCGACCGACCGACGCCTCGAGCCGGTCGTGCTTCGAGCCACGCAAACGGCGATAGGCACTCGTTGGTGTCGCCGCAACCTCGCCGCGACGGCCGGCGAAGCGGCGCCGGCTGCCGATCGCGTCGAGCAGCGCGGTCGCGAAACGGCTGTCATAGATCGCGTCATAAAGCGCGTACGGCGCCTCGTCGGCGCCGGCGCCGGCGGCGGCGCCGGGTGGCATGACGTACGCGATCAGCGCCTGTGGAGCCTGGGCCACGATGCGATCGACGTCCTCGCCACGGCCCAGGCAGAGCGGCAGGACGTATGCCTCCGGCTCGCCTTCGGTGTAGTCGACGTCGAGGATGGCCAGGCGTGCCTTGTCCTCGTCCGTGCCCGGCCGCTCGATCGGGATGCGGATCACGTCGCGCACGCTGACCGACTTGATCCGCCGTGCTTTGGAGCGGAACCAGCGCCGCTCGCGGAGATAGGCCGGCAGCGCCCGCATCAGCTGGGTACGCGAGCGGCCCGAGAGGAGTGCGTCGACATCGGCCGATCCGCTGATCGTCGGCGTCTGCCCGGTCGGTGCCCGGACCTCGCCGCGGCCGGAAGGATCCGCCTCGAGCGTGAACCAGATGAACGCGTGCGGGCCGAGGGTCAGGAACAATGGCCGATCCTCGACGCGCGGGAACTCGACGCGGCCGAACATCTCGACCGGGACTGTGCCCGCGTACGCCGACAGGTCGAGGTTGGCGAACTGGACGAAACGCGACATGTTGGCCACGACCAGGATCCGCTCACCGGCGTACTCGCGGACGAAGGCGACGATGCGTCGATTGTCGGGATGCAGGAAGGTCAAGGAGCCGCGGCCGAATGCCGGGTGCTCCTTGCGCAGGGCGATGAGCCGCTTCATCCACCACAGCAGCGACTGAGGGTTCGCCTGCTGGGCCTCGACGTTGACCGCCTCGTAGTGGTATTCGGGGTCGGTGATCGGCGGCAGGAACAGGCGCTGTCGATTGCCGGTGCTGAAGCCGGCGTTGCGGTCGCCGCTCCATTGCATGGGCGTGCGCACCCCGTTCCGGTCGCCCAGGTAGACGTTGTCGCCCATGCCGATCTCGTCGCCGTAGTAGATGACCGGCGTGCCGGGCAGTGACATGAGCAGGCCGTTGAGCAGCTCGATGCGCCGCCGGTTGTTGTTCAGCAGCGGCGCCATGCGCCGGCGGATGCCCAGGTTGATGCGCATCTGCGGGTCGTGTGCGTAGACCCGGTACATATAGTCGCGCTCCTCGTCGGTGACCATCTCGAGCGTCAGCTCGTCGTGGTTGCGCAGGAAGAGCGCCCATTGCGCCGTGTCGGGAATCTGCGGCGTCTGCTCAAGGATGTCGTAGATCGGGAAGCGGTCCTCCATCCGAAGGGCCATGTACATGCGCGGCATGACCGGGAAGTGGAAGCACATGTGACACTCGTCGCCGTTGCCGAAGTACGAGACGGCGTCCTCCGGCCACTGGTTGGCCTCGGCGAGCAGCATGCGGTCCGCGTACTTGGTGTCCATGTGCCCACGCAGCTCGCGCAGGAACTCGTGTGTCTCGGGCAGGTTCTCGCAGTTCGTGCCCTCGCGCTCGTAGAGGTACGGGATCGCGTCGAGGCGCAGGCCGTCGACGCCCAGGTCGAGCCAGAAGTCGAAGGCCTTGATGATCTGCGCCCGAACGCGCGGATTGTCGAAGTTGAGATCGGGCTGGTGGAAGTAGAAGCGGTGCCAGTAGAACGCGTTGGCCACCGGATCCCAGGTCCAGTTCGAGCGCTCGAAGTCCTTGAAGATGATCCGCGCGTCCGGGTACTTGTCCTGGTTGTCGCTCCACACGTAGTAGTCGCGGTACGTGCTGCCGGCCGGCGCGCGGCGTGCGCGCTGGAACCACGGGTGCTGGTCGCTCGTGTGGTTGCAGACGAGCTCGGTGATGACACGCAGGCCGCGCGCGTGCGCCTCGCGGATGAGCACCTTGACGTCGCGCAGCGTGCCGTAGTCCGGGTTCACGCCGTCGTAGCGGGCGATGTCGTAGCCATCGTCCTTGCCCGGCGACGGATAGAACGGCAGCAGCCAGATGGCGGTAATGCCCAGGTCGGCGAGGTAGTCGAGCTTCCGGGTCAGGCCCGGGAAGTCGCCGATGCCGTCCGCGTCACTGTCGAAGAACGCCTTGACGTGCAGCTCGTAGATGACCGCGTCCTTGTACCAGAGCGGGTCACTGCCGCCGACGTTAACGCTCTCCTCACGCCGCGCCATCAGGGCAGCTGCCTGAGCCACAGGACGTGGGCGGCACGGACGGTCGGATCAAGCTCGACCCACGCGCGCGGGCCAATCCAGGTGTAGGTCTGATCGTCGAGCAGGTCGACCGCCTCGTACGGCGCGCCGTCGACCAGGCCCAGCGCGGCGAGGTCGATCGTGATCACCCCCGAGTGCGTCGCGTGGTAGTCGAAGTTCACAACCGTCAGGATCACATCGCGTTGGTTAGCGGTGTTCTTCGAATACGCGAGCAGGTTCGGGTTGTCGGCCGGGTGGAAGAGCAGCCGCTCATTGGTCTGCAGCGCCGGGTGGGCGCGGCGCGCGCCGTTGACGCGCTCGATCAGGCCACGCAGGCGCGCGCCACCGGTCAGGTCCCACGTCCGCTGCTGGTACTTCTCCGAGTTGAGGTACTCCTCCGATCCTAGCTCGCGCGCCGTCGACTCGCCGAGCTCGAAGACGGGGCCGTAGATGCCGTAGCTCGACGAGAGCGTGGCCGCCAGCACGAGGCGCGCCTCGAACGCGGCCGGGCCGCCGGTCTGAAGGTCGGCGTGCAGGATGTCCGGCGTGTTCGGCCAGAAGTTGGGGCGGAAGAAGTCGGAGACCGGCGGCCGCGTCAGCTCTTCGAGGTATTCCTGCATCTCGGCCGCGTTGTTGCGCCACGTGAAGTAGGTGTAGCTCTGGGAGAAGCCGACCTTGGCCAGCTGGTACATGACCTTGGGTCGCGTGAACGCCTCGGCCAGGAAGATCACCTGCGGGTGGTCGGCCTTGATGTCGTTCAGGCACCACTCCCAGAAGGCGAACGGCTTGGTGTGCGGGTTGTCGACACGGAAGATGTTCACGCCGTGGCCGATCCAGAAGCGGAAGACATCGTTGAGCGCCTGCCACAGGCCGCGCCAGTCGCTGGCCTCGAAGTCGAACGGGTAGATGTCCTGGTATTTCTTGGGCGGGTTCTCCGCGTACTGGACCGTGCCGTCGGGCCGCGCTCGGAACCATTCCGGGTGGTCGGTGACCCACGGGTGGTCGGGCGACGACTGGAAGGCGATGTCGAGCGCTACCTCGATACCGCGCTGGCGAGCGGCGTGAACCAGCCGATCGAAACCGCCCAGGTCGCCCAGCTGCGGGTGGATGGCGGTATGCCCGCCTACGGGGGCGCCGATCGCCCACGGGACGCCAAGATCGGCGGCGGTGCCTGACTCGCGGTTGTTTGGTCCCTTGCGAAAGTGGCGGCCGATGGGCGAGATGGGCGGCAGGTAGAGGACGTCGAAGCCCAGACCGGCGATGTAGTCAAGGCGATTGATCACGTCGTCGAACGTGCCATGGCGCTTCGGGTCGGGTGAGGCCGAGCGCGGAAACAGCTCGTACCAGGCACTGAAGCGCGCGCGGACCGGGTCGACGACGACCGCCAGCGGGGAGTCGAGGCTCGTCGCCCAGGTCAGGTCCGGATTGGCATCCATGATCTCGGTCAAGCCGGGAGCGAGCGCGGTGCTCGCCGTCAGCTGGGCCGCGGTCTCCGTGAGAACACTCGCGTGATCGGCATCCGCGGCGCGCTCGGCGGCAGCGGCGATGATCTGGGCGCCGATCTGGAGATCGACCGTCACGTCCTGGCCGGCGGCGACGCGCTTCTGCAAGTCGTGCACCCACGTCCGCCAGTGATCGACCCGGGCACTGACGAAGAACTCGTAGCGGCCGACCTCGCCGAGCCGGAACGACGCCTGCCAGCGGTCATTGCCGACCGGATCCATCTCCTGCTGCTGCCATGCCGGGTTGTCGGGCGGGCGCCACGACAGCCGTGCGCGGACCTCGTCGTGCCCATCGGCAAACACGTCCGCTTCGACCACGAGCGTATCCCCGACGACCTGCTTGGCCGGGAAACGACCGCCGTCGACCTGCGGGGTGACGTTCTCGATAACCGTCCGACGGCGCCCTTCGGCTGGAAGCCCGCTCACTTCTTGGCGGGCTTGGTTGGTGCCTTGTCGACGACCGGTTTGTTGGTTCGAGCCTGGGGCGCCGGCCGCGCGGGCCGGGTCGAGGCCCACCTGGGCGGCTCGCTGAGCAGCTTGCGCAGCTTGGCGAGCTGGTAGTCGGACTTCCCGCCCGCCCCAACGAGGTCCGCTGCGTCGGGCAGAGCCAGCCACTTGACGGCCTCATCGAATCGCTCGCGGTTGAACCAGGTCACGCCGTCGTGCTCGTTGACACCAATCGCGCGCTGGAACCTGTCGTCGGCCAGGAGGCTGGCTGTCGGCTTCGTCCCGTTGCCACGACCGCTCTTGGGGCGTGCCTCGAGATCGAGCGACAACGCGATCAGGTCTGCGTTGCGCCAGACGCGGTCGACGAGCCAGTCGTAGATCCACTTGCCGCGCGCAAGCTCCGGCTTGTGCGCGGCAACGAGCGCCTCGATCGAGTGCGCGATTGCCCGTTCGTCGGCCTCGCTCGTCTTTGCCTCTGTCGTCGGCACGTCGGCGGCAACCAGCGCTGCGGCCTGCGCGAGCGCTGCCTGCTGGTCGCCGCGGCGCAGCGCGTGGTGGAGCGGCTGAAGCTCGAGCTCGAGCAGCGCGTCCTCGATCGATGGCACTCCCCTGCCCTCGAGCCACGCCGCGAGGCGGCGATAGCGGCCGTCGGTGTCGTGCACGTCGCGCAGCTCCGAGTAGACCTTCGTCTCGTAGGCATGGAGATTCAGGAACAGCCCGCGCTCCGCGATGTCGCGCTGCGCGTGCAGGTACTCGAATCCGCTGCGCGAATCGCGCATCACCAGCCAGTCGTCCGCGCCGCTCGTCAAGCCCAGGCCGTGGCCCAGCGACGAACCGGTGACGGCCGCCGTGCTGATCCAGCCGGACGTCTCGGCGTAGCGATTGTGGTAGACGACGAGCGACCTGTTGCCGTCGCGTGAGTTGGAGAACGCGAAGACGTCCTCGTTGACCGAACCATCGGCCGTGTAGAAGTCGTACAGCGCGAAGCTGTCCACCTCGGCGAAGAGCCAGCGCTGGTGGAGGAGCGGGAAGATGTCGTGCTCGTGGCGGGAGACCAGGTCGGGGTCGGGCGTCTCGTTCTTGTAGGCGCGCCGGTACTCCATGCCGTAGCGCTCGGCATAGCCCTCGATCTGGCCGTGCCCGAACATCGGCAGCCCGGGCATGGTCGCGAGCACTGTCGCCACGCCGAAGTACTTGTCGCCCTTGCCGAACTGGTCGATCGCGGTGCGCTCATCCGGGTTGTTCATGAAGTTGACGTAGCGCTTGAGGATCTGCGGGTCGAACTCGAGGGTGTTCTTGATGACCAGGCGGTACTCGGCGTTCTTCTCGTCGCGCATCATGTTCATGAACGCGCTGTTGTAGACGCGGTGCATGCCCAGCGTCCGTACGAAGTAGCCCTCCATGAGCCAGAACGCCTCGGCCAGGAGCAGTGTCTCGGGCGCTTCCGCCGCGACCCGGTCGACCACCTCGCGCCAGAACTCGACGGGCATGGCGCGCTCGAAGTCGGCCTTCTTCATGGCGTACTCGGCGCGTGACGGGATGGCGCCGCCGCTGCCAGGCTCCGGGTACCAGAGGCGCTCGATGTGGCGCTTGGCGAGCGTCATCGCCGCGTCGAAGCGGATGATCGGGAACTGGCGCGCCACGTGGAGGATGGTCTGGATGACCGCCTCGCGCACCTCCGGCTTGATGTAGTCGAGCTGGGCAGTGTCGTTCCAGGGCATGGAGGTGCCGTCGTTGCCGTGGTAGATGAAGCGCGCGTCGCCGCTCCACTGATCCACGCGCTTGAAGGTCACGGCCGCGTCGGTGTTGTCGAAGTAGTGGTCCTCGATGTAGATCCCGACGCGCGGGTCGGACGACAGGTTCGGGCCGTTATACGAATACGCCGGATACGGCGCATCCGGCCGGGCCATGAACCAATCGGGATGCTCGACGACCCAGCGCGAGTCGACGCCCATGTGGTTCGGGACCATGTCCGAGGCTAGGCGGATGCCGCGCGACCAGGCGCGGTCGCGCAGGTTGCGATACGCCTCATCACCGCCCAGGTCGTCGGCGATGCTGTAGTCCATGAGCGAGTAGGCGCTGGCCACGGCCTCGGGGTTGCCGCGCATCTGCTTGATCGTTCGTGACGCCTGGCTGCGTTCCCACAGCCCGATCAGCCACAGGCCGGTGAAGCCGGAGCGGGCCAGACGATCCAGCTCTTCGTCGGGGATCTGGTCGAGTCGCCATACAGGCCGGCCGTACGCGCGCGAGAGCTGGTCGAGCCAGACGTAGGTCGACTTGGCGATGAGCACGACGCGCGGCATCCAGTCGAGGTCCTGGCTGAAGCGCTCCACCTCCGGGTCGCCGCCGCCCGGCGCTTCGAAGCCATGCAGCGCCGCGGTGTCGGCTGACCCCGAATCGGCCGCGCCGCCCTGGGTCGCGTGGAAGCGCATCCAGACCGCGCGCTCCTCCTCGTTGAGCACGTCGAGCGAGATCACGAGGCGATCGCCGAAACGCTCGGCGACGAAGCCCCACTCCTCTCGGATCCAGCGCAGCTGCTCGGTCAGCGACCCCGACGCCTGCAATGCCGGACGGCGCAGGAGCGTGATCAGGTCCTCGTTGTCGGGCCCGAACGTGGGCTGCGCCCTGAAGTAGCTTTCGAGGCCGCGCACGACCGCCAGGTAGGCACTGCCATCTTCCAGGTCGCGGTCGTCGAACAGCTCGCCATACGGTGAGAAGGCCGGGTTGCCGTTGGCCAGCCAGAGCATGAGCACTTCCTCGAGCGCCACCTCGCGATTGCTCATCCCATTGGTCGTGCCGTTCAGCCAGTCGGTGGGGTCCTGTTCAGCGCGGTAGACGGCAGCGTTGGGGAAGTCGGTGACGAACGCCGCCAGCGTCTGCTGGACGACCTGCGGCGTCAGCCGCTGCTCAAGCGCGGCCAGCGCGCCGGACATTGCCTGCGGATTGCGCTGGGCGCGGTACATGCCGACGACGAAGTGCAGGATCTCGTCAACGAGGCCCATCGCGTTCAGGTTGCCGGCGCGAATCGCCGCGCCCGGATCGTGCGCCAGATCGCGCTGCGCGTTCATCTGCTGGGCGAATCTGCGCGCCGCCGCGAAGTCCGCAAACACGACGTTGCCGGTCAGGCCGAACAGCGTCTCGTCGAACTCGTAGCGCTGCCGGGCCGCGCGCGCGACGTGGAACTCGAATACGGTCATTGGGCGCGACACCTCATCGATCAGGGCAATGCTACCGGTGAGTTGCGATCGGTCCAGCGTCACTTGCGAAACGTTGCCATCGTGCGACTGTTTCAGCGGCCGGCCCTCCGATTCGCTCACGGCGCCGTGCTACCTTCCGCTGCCAATGGCCCGAACGGGGGGAACTGCCGTGCATCGACTGATCGCGCTCGCCACGCTGCTTCTTCTCGCCCTCGCCCTCGCTCCGGCCGCCGCGGCCGACTCGTTTTCGACCACTCTTGTGAAGGACGGCTTCACTCAGCCGGTCTTCGTGACCAACGCCGGCGATTCGCGCCTGTTCGTCGTCCAGCAGAACGGGCTGATCCAGATCATCGAGCCCGACAACTCGGTCAAGACGTTCCTCGACCTATCGTCGCAGGTCCTCGATGACGGTGAGGAGGGCCTGCTCGGCCTCGCCTTCCACCCCAACTACGCCTCCAACGGCCTGTTCTACGTCTACTACACGCCGAGCGCGGGTGGGGCCGAGGTCCTGGCCGAGTTCAAGCGATCTGCGGGCGACCCCGACGCCGCCGACCCCAACAGCGAGCGCATCCTGCTGACGCTGTCCGACCCGTACGCCAACCACAACGGCGGCTGGATGGCGTTCAAGGGCAACTACCTGTATCTGTCGCTGGGCGACGGTGGCAGCGGCGGCGATCCGCAGAATCGAGCCCAGAACCTCAACCAGTGGTGGGGCAAGATCCTGCGCATCAACCCGCTCGACCCCGATGGCAGCGGGCCCAAGACGTACAGCATCCCCACCAGTAACCCGTTCGTCGGCCGGCCGGGCAAGAACGAGATCTGGTCGTACGGATTGCGCAACGCGTGGCGCTGCTCGTTCGACGATCTTACCGGGAAGCTATGGTGCGGCGACGTGGGCCAGGACAGCTACGAGGAGGTTGACCGGGTCAGAACGGGCAAGGCGGTCAACTTTGGCTGGCACAGGCTCGAGGGCCGCCATTACTACACGCCGGCAAAGAAGCGCGGCCAGCTGTGCACCAGTAATTGCCTGACGATGCCCATCCTCGACTACGCCCACAGCGCCTTCGGCGGCGGCAACTGCGCCGTCACGGGCGGCTACGTCTCGCGCCGCTCAGGAGCAGCGATGGCCGGCCACTACACCTTCGGCGACTACTGCTCGGGCAAGGTCTGGGTCATCCCCAGCAACTTCAAGGCGGGCTCGACACTGCCGTCGCCCATCGCGGATACGGACTACAGCATCAGCTCGTTCGGCGAGGGCGCCGACGGCCGGATCTACCTCGTCGACCTCAACGGCGGCATCTACCTGATCGACCAGAGCTGACCCCCTGCCGTCACGGGTCGGTCGATCCGTCGTAACTACAACCGGTGTGGCGTTACCCGTAAGCAAACCCCGGCGAGGGCCGCGTTTGTTCGCTAACTCGAAGCACCACACGAGTTACTGCGCCACTGGGAAGTCTTCGAGGCCGAAATCGGGACGTTCGATCCGACTCTAGCGCTCAAGGCCACCCGGATTGGAGTTGCGCACGGTGGTGGGGGCGCCAACGATCAGGCCGTCTTTGACGCGTAGTTCTTCCAGAGGTACTCGCGCAGAGTGAGCCCGCTGGCGTGGACCTTGGCCGCCAGGTCGCGGCCGACGTAGCGGTAATGCCACGGCTCGTAGTAGTAGCAAGTCTTGGACGTCTTGCCGCTGGGGTAGCTCAAGATCCAGCCGAACTTCCAGGCATTGCTCTTCATCCAGCGTCCGGCCGCGGTCTTCGCAAACTTCTGCGACACATCACCGCGCGTCGAGGCGCTACCGAAGTCGATCGTCACGCCAAGCTGATGCTCGGAGTGGCCGGCCCGCGCGACGCTGCCGCGCGCAGTCCTGCTGCCGTAGCGCTGGACTTCGCGCCTGTACAGCGACTGCTGCGAATGCCAGCTGCGGTAGGCGGACAAGACGCGCAGGCCGCTGTCGGCCATGCGCGCGGCGCTGGCCATCGCCTTCAGGTCGGGGATCACGATACTGCGCACCTCGCCGCCACCCCTGAGCCCGGCCTTCGCAGTCGAGACGAGCTTTGGCGGCACATAGCTCTTGGGCAGCTCGTAGATGGTGTCGAGCACGGTGATGTCCCAGTCGGCGTACGAGGCGTTCTTGGCAGGGACGTCCTTGAACGCACATGCAGGCGGCGATGAGCTTGCCGCGACAACGGAAGCGGGCGGCGCCGCGCCGATGAAGGACGCCCCAAAGATGAGGAGCGCAGCGACATACGGACGCAGGCGGCGGAGAATCACGCCAATACCCCCACTAGCGGTAGCGCCCTATTAAACCAGACGGGCGCCGGACGAATCGGGCGCAAAACGCACAGGTTTTCAGAGTGATCCAATGCCGTCGATCGTGCGTAGGCTGTAACGATGGAATCCAGGCTTGCCTGGGCTGCGACAGGCATTGCCGCGGCGGCCGTGGCCGTTGGCGTCGGTGAGGTCGTTGCCGGCGTATTCGGAAGCACGTCCGCGATTGCCGCGGTTGGAGCGCTGGTCATCGCCCTGCAGCCACCGGGCGCCAAGGACTTCATGGTCGGGCTGTTCGGCACCAACGACAAGCTCGCGCTCGAGATCGGCGTCTTCATCGGTGGCCTGCTCGTCGGCGTGCTGATCGGTCTCGCCGGCGGCCGCGATCGTCGGTTCGCCTATGCGGGCTTCGCCCTGTTGGGCATCGTCGGGCTCGTGCTCATCCTCCAGGATCCGCTCGAGGACGCATTTGCCGGCGTGATAACCATCTCCGCGGCCGTCGCGGCCGGCGTGGCCATGTTCCAGTGGCTGGCATCGATGCTCGTTGCGGCACCGCTGCCAGCTCCGCGGGTCACGCCGCGACGGCCGGCGCAGCCGGTGCGTGGCGTCAACATCCCACGGCGCGCGTTCCTGGTCATTGCCGGCACCTTCGTAGCCGTCGGTGCCGTGCTGTCCGTGATCGGGCGCTTCCTGGGCAGCCAGACGCCACAGACCAGCGCCGCCCAGATCCCCGTGCCGTCGCCGGGGTCGACCGTCGCCCCGCCACCGTCGGGCGCCAGCTTCGACGTCGCCGGGATCACCCCGATCGTCACCCCCGACACCGACTTCTACATCATCGATACGCGCCTGAGCACGCCCCAGGTCGACGCTTCGACATGGTCCCTGCGCATCCACGGCATGGTCGACAAAGAGGTGAAGCTCAACTACCAGCAGCTCATCGCTATGGCCCTCACGGAGCAGTACGTCACGATCCAGTGCGTCTCGAACGAGGTGGGCGGCGCGCTCGTCGGCAACGCCAAGTGGACCGGCGTGAATCTCAACTCCGTCCTGGCCATGGCGGGCGTCCAGCCGGGTGCGACCCAGCTCGTGGGCACGTCCTTCGACGGCTGGACGTGCGGTTTCCCGACGCAGCATCTCCAGGGCGCCGGCAAGGACGCGCTGCTCGCGGTGCAGATGAACGATCAGCCACTGCCGGCGCGCCACGGCTATCCGGCGCGGCTGATCGTGCCCGGCCTGTACGGGTACGTCTCGGCGACGAAATGGATCACCGACATCGAGCTCACCACGCTCGAGGCGTTCGACGCGTACTGGGTTCGTCTGGGCTGGGCGAAGCAAGGCCCGATCCTGACCCAATCGCGGATCGACGTGCCCCGCGCTGGGCAGAACGTGCAGGCGGGCTCGGTCGAGTTCGGCGGCGTCGCCTGGGCGCCGACGCGCGGTGTCTCGAAGGTCGAGGTCGATCTCGACGTGACCGGTAACTGGCAGCCGTGCGAGCTGTCGGTCCCGCTCTCCGACTACACGTGGGTCCAGTGGCGGACGACGCTCCAGGTTCCCGCCGGACAGCACACCATTCGCGTCCGGGCGACAGACGGCACCGGTGCCGTCCAGGAACAGGGACCCACCCCGCCCGCCCCGGACGGCGCGCGCGGCTGGATGACGCGGGGCTTCAGCGCGTCCTAGCGATGCTCCGCGTTATGAAATCCACGATCTCCGACTGATCCTTTTCAGAGGCGAACGCACGCTTCGGGATCCAAACGACCGGCACGCGGTCGCGTTTCACGACCAGGACACGATCGCTTTGGATCATCTCGGTGACGTCTGACCAGGGGACGCGTCCGCGGCCCGTGATCGTGTCGGCCTTGATCCCCTCGTCATCGAACACGAACGACGAGTTCGACCCGATGAGGCTGCGCGCGCTTCGTCTGACGCGCCACCGATCGAGCCTCTCAGAGTTGGCCAGGACGACGAACAGCAGTCCGATGCCGAACGTCCAGACACCCGTGAACGCGTCCTGGATGGCCAGCGCGACGATGCCGCCGATGCTCATCACGAGCAGACCGAGCGCAGTGCCGATCAGGTTCAGTCTTCGCTGCAACAGCCGCAGATAAGCAACGATGTCGTCCACGGAGATCGTGAAACTCACCCGATAGGGCGGCGCGGAGCCGGCGTCAGTCGTCACAGCCGGCCGGCGCTGATCACGCGCTGCAGGAAGCGCTGCGTGCGCTCCTCACGCGGCGTGGACAGGATTTGAGATGGCGGCCCTTCCTCCAGGATGCGCCCCGCGTCGAGGAAACAGACACGATCGGCGACGTCGCGCGCGAAGCCCATCTCGTGCGTGGCGATGACCATGGTCATGCCCTCGCTGGCGAGCTCGCGGATGACATCGAGCACCTCGGCCACCAGCTCCGGATCGAGCGCGGAGGTGATCTCGTCGAGCAGCAGGATGTCTGGCTTCATGGCCAGCGCGCGCACGATCGCGGCGCGTTGCTGTTGTCCGCCTGAAAGTCGGTCGGGGAACTCATTGCGCTTGTCGGCCAATCCGAAGCGATTGAGGAGCTCCGTCGCTCGTGCGTCCGCCTGAGCGGCGGACATCTTCAGCACTTTGCGCGGCGCGAGCGTGACGTTGCGGATGACGCTCATGTGCGGGAACAGGTTGAACGCCTGGAAGACGATGCCGATGCGCCGCCGCACCTGGTCGACGCGCACGTTGGGCGCGGTGATCTCCGTGCCCTCGATCCAGATCCGACCGGCATCGATCGGCTCGAGCAGATTCACGCAGCGAAGAAGCGTCGACTTGCCCGAGCCCGACGCGCCGATGAGGCACACGACCTCGTGCTCGGCCACGGTCAGGTCGATGCCGCGCAGGACCTCAAGATCGTCGAACGACTTGTGCAGGCCTTCGACCCGTAGCGCGGTGTTGGTGGAGGCAGGCATGGACATCAGCGAGCGATGCTCGCGAGCTGGCGCTTGCGATCGCGCGCCACCAGCCAATCGACGAAGCGGGCCATGGGGATCGTCAGGACCAGGAAGACGAGCCCGCACGCGAGATAGGGCGTGAAGTTGAACGAGCCGCCGGCATCCTGCTGGGTCTGCCGGAAGACCTCGACGACGCCGATGAACGAGATGAGCGAGGTGTCCTTCTGCAGGCCAATGAAGTCGTTGAGCAGGGGCGGGATGACGCGTCGGACGGCCTGGGGCAGGACGACATAGCGCAGCGATTGGAAGCGCGACAAGCCGAGCGACCGTGCGGCCGCCTCCTGCGACGGGTGGACGGCGTCGATGCCGGCCCGATACACCTCGGCGACATACGCCGACCAGACGAGCACGAGCGCGACCAGTCCCCAGACGAACGCGTCGTTGGTCAAGCCCTTGATGCGCAGGCCGGGAATGCCAAAGCCGAGCAGGAAGATGACCAGGATGCTGGGCACGCCGCGAAACAGATCGACGTAGATCACGGACATGAGTCGGATCGGGAAGAAGACCGGTCCGGGCAGGCTGCGCATCACTGCCAGCAGCAGCGAGAGGCTCAGGATGAGGATCTCGGCAACGATGAACAGCTGGATGTTGACGACCAGCGCGCTCAGGATGTCCGGGATCGAATCGGCAAAAACCGACGGCGAGAAGAAGCTCTGCTGCACGCGCGGCCAGCCCGGCGCATTAACGACGATCCAGCCGATCACGCCGAAGAAGACGACCGTGCTCAGGGCGGCGACGAGGACGCCACTGGGGCGGAGACGGCCGAGTAGCCGCGAATTGCGGCTGCCCAGCAGCTCCGGAGGGGTCGTCGGCGCGACCCCGCTCATGCGATTTCCGTGCGCTTGATGGCTATTGCAGCAGTGGGATTTCCTGACCCGAGTTCAACCACTGGTCGAAAAACTGCTGCAGCGTGCCGTTGGCCTTCAGGGTCTGGATCGCCCAGTCGACGCACGGCGTCAGCGGGCTGTCCTTGTCAAGCACCGCCCCGACGTGGTCGATCTGGACCGTCGACGCGAACTGGCCGACGATCAAGGCGCCGGTCAGCTGGACATCGCGCATGTAGATCGCACTGCCAAGATCCGCGACGAGGCCATCGATCTGGCCGTTTTGTAGCGCCGTGACGGCAGTGTCGTTGTCCGGATAGATGGCGGCCGCCGTTGTGGGCTGGATGGCGTTCTGGATCAGGTCATAGCTCGTCGTGTCGGCCGCGGCGCCCAGCTTGTACTGCTTGAGGTCGGCGATGGACGTGGCCGATGAGATCGGGTCGTCCTTGAGCGCCACGATCGACTGGACCGAGTCGAAGTACGGATCGCTGAAGTCGACCGCCTGGGCGCGATCTGGCGTGATCGAGATCTGCGCCATGTGGAAGTCGAACGGCTTCTCGCCCGGCGCGAACGCCTGCGCGAAGACCGTGTTCTGTCTCCAGTCGACCTGGTCGGGCGTAAAGCCGAGAGTTGCGGCGATTGCGTACGCCGTGGCGCCCTCGTAGCCCATCATCGAGTACGGGTTGCTGATCTTCCACTTGATGCCGCCCGACGGCTGGTTGGGGTACTGCGTCTTGGGATCGCCGCCCCACCACGGCGGATAGGCCGGGTTGTCGGTGCTCAAGGTGAGCCGGGGTGGGTTCTTGAGCACGAGGCTGGTCATCGCGCACGCGTCGGGCCGCGTCGGAAGCGTGGCGGCCGGTGATCCGGTCGCGACCACGCTGGCGCTGGCCGAAGGTACGGCGCTTGCCGTTGCGGGCGGCGCCGAGCCGATTGCGCTTGCCACGGCGGTTGGCGTGGCCGGGAGTGGCGTGGCGGTTGCAGCCGCCAACGTTGGCGTCGCAGCGGCATGTGTCCCGATCGCTGTCGGCGCAACACTCGGCGCGGTCGTGGCCGCGGGCGCGGCGCAGGCGACCGCCACGAGCCCCAGGGCAAGCAACGAGACCAATCTGCTATGTCTCACGGCGATCCTCCTCTACGTCCACTGAGGATAGCCAAAACTGTGGATCAGGCGAGCGACGGACTCGATTCGCCACTGTGAATGGCGGAAAGCACCATCGTCACGATGCCCGCGACGAGCAGGCCGCCGAGCGCCCAGGGCACGGCCGTGGCTCCGGCAGGGACGGGCGCGGTGATGATCACGCCGATCCCGGTCGCGGCCAGGATGAGCCCCCAGCCGGCGACGATCCAGCGCGGCAGGCGCGGCATGAGTGCCCAAACGATCAGTAGCACGAGCTGCAGGGCTCCCGCCAGCCACAACACGACGATGTCCACCGAACGAGGCACGGCGTCGAGATTGGCGACCGCGGCCAGCGTCGTCAGGAAGCCGACCGTGACGCCCATCACCGCCAGCGCGAACCGGTCGCGGATCATCAGACCTCCTTGAACTGCTCGAACGGTTGGGCGCAATCCGCACAGTGGTAGATCGCTCGGCACAGGGTCGGGCCGAAGGCGTTCTCCAGCGTCGTGTTGCGCGAACCGCAGTATGGGCACTCCCCGACCGGCAGGCTGGGCAGAATCGACAGCATCCGGCCGTTATCGACGGGCGAGGGCGGAGGCGGCGCGAAGCCAGCCAGGCGCAGCGCGGCACGGCCGGCGGGCGTGATGCGCTCCGTTGTCCACGGCTCGGCGAAGCTGATCTCGACCCTGACCTCGTCCGCAAAGTCGTGCAGGCGCTGTTCGACGTCGTGGCGCATAACCTCGATCGCCGGACAGCCGATGAACGTGGGCAGCAGCTCCACGCGGATCGTGCCCGCCCCGGTCTCGACGCGACGAACCACGCCCAGGTCGACCACGGAGATCGTGGGAATCTCTGGGTCGTGAACATCGTGCAGCGCGGCCCACACCGCCGACTCGAGCGGCCGCGGGCTCGGTGCCACGGCTACCACTGGGCGCCCTCCTCGAGACGAGCCACCGACGTGAACTCGTTCCACAGCCACACGAACGACTCGTCGGGCTGTGCGCGATCGCGCCCGTCGGCAGGTGGCGCGCCCGCGGGGATCGGGCGCAGGTTGAGCGCGCAGAGTCGGGCGGTGGCGTCCGACCGCCAGCGGTCGGCAAGCTGCGCCATGGATGCTGAAAGCACACCCGCGTCGACGAGCACCTGTTCGCCGGGGAGTGGCGCGAACACGCTCAGCGCCGCGGGTGCGAGCTGCTTGAGCGCGCTCAGGACCTTGCCCCGCGGCTGGCCGTGGTGCGTGCCCAGGCGCTCGAGCCACGCGTCGAGATGCATCAGGTGGTAACGCTCTTCGCGCCGCACTTTGACCACGACTTCGGCGAGCGGCGCGAAGCTCGCGTGAGCGAGAGCCGCGAGCCGGATCGCATCGGCCGTGTCGTACAGCCAGCGCCGTGTGATCGTGAACGCCCAGCCCTGGCGCGGCCAGTCGAGCAGCTGCGCGTGGCGGTACTCGTGTGGCTGACGGTGGAATGCCAGCCGGTCGGGGTCCTCGCCGGTCAGGGCACAGCGCAGCTCGTAGAACAGCCGCGCGTGGCCGATCTCGTCCTGGGCGAGCGACGAGAACGCGACGTCCTCCTCGAGCATCGGCGCGATGCCCGTCCACTCGGAGTCGCGGAAGCCGATGACGAACTCGTCGTCGGCCATTGACAGCAGCAGTTCCGCGATCGCGGCGCGCAGCTCGGGCTCGAGCGCGGACGCATCGAAGGCGGGCAGGTCAGGCTCGATGAGCTGGCGAGTCGGGCGTCGCGCCTCCGTCGTCATTCGGCGGCCTCCCCTGCGCGCCGCTTGGCGATCTCGAGCTTGTCGCGCATCACATAGCCGCCCGGCTTCTTGAAGCTCCGGTCGAGCGGGGGCTGGAGAAGGTCGGGATCGGACAGGTCGCTGATCTCGGTCCGGGGCACGACCCACATTCGCACGCTCTCGTTGCGCCGGCTGTAGAACTCGCGCGCATAGTGCATCGCGAGCTCGCGGTCGGGCGCGCGCACATTGCCGGCGTGACGCATCGGGTCGCCGCCCTTCTCCTGGCGGAACACCTCCCAGACGCTCGGGTCGGCTCCCGGGCCGAGTCGTCCGGCTTCGTCGCGCCGACCCTCCGACACCGGCCGCTGCTCTTCGCTCACGCCAATCGACTCGTTTCGCGGCAACATTCGACTTCAAGTCGACACCCAAGGGCAATTTCGTTGCTTCCAGCGGCCGAAACCGCCTTGTCAGCGCCGGATTGACGCACGCTCATGCACGCTGAGCGCATCGAAGTCGCGGGAATGCGGCCCACCGGGGACGCCTGGGCTCCGAAACCTGCCGAGATGCGCATGGAGTGTCTACTTCAAATCGAAATGTTCGTGCTCAGGCCGCCGGAGCGGTCGCGGCGGCTGGCGCGGACAGGATCGTCCGGCGGACCCAGGCCGTCTGATCGTGGTTCATCCGGCGAAAGGCGAGCCGCTCCTGTGACTTCGGTCCGTGGCCGGTGACGACCGTGCGCAGTTCCTGCCAGTCGGGCTCCGAGTAGCGCCATTCGCCGGTCGACTCGTCCGCCTTGAGCTCTGGGTCGGGCGGGTACAGTCCGATCTCCCACAACCGCGGCACGTACGTCGACAGGAACTCCTGGCGCAGCTGCTCGCCGGTCTTCTCCTTGATCCGCCAGTAGAGATCGCGGTCCTTGGCCGGATCCGTGCGCGGGCCGTGCATCTGCATCAGCGGTCCCCACCAGCGATCGAGCGCTTCCTGGGCCATGTCGCGTTGCATCTGCGAGCCGTTCATCATCGTCACGACCACGTCGCGGCCATGCATGATGTGGACCGACTCCTCCCAGCAGATCTTCTTCATCGTCCGGCTGTACGGCCCGTAGCTCGAGTCGCGCAGCGCCTGCTGCGCGACGATCGCCGCGGCATCGACGAGCCAGGCGATGATGCCGACGTCGCCCCACGACTTGGTCGGGTAGTGGAAGACGTTATGGAACTTCGTCTTGCCGTCGAGCAGGTCCTGGTACATCTGCTCGCGCGACTTGCCCAGGTCCTCCGCGACGCGGTACAGGAGCTGAGCGTGGCCGGCCTCGTCCTGGACCTTGGCCGTCAGCGCCAACTTCCGCTTCAAAGTTGGCGCGCGCATGATCCATTCGCGCTCGGGCAGCACGCCCATCAGCTCACTGTTGGCGTGCATCTCGACGAAGCGCAGCACGCTCTGGCGGTACTCGTCGGGCATCCAGTCGCGCGCCTCGACCTTCTTGCCACCGTGGACGTGCTCGACGAAAAGGTCGTAGCGCTCCTCGTGGGTGAGGCTGTCGTCGGCGAACAACGGCGTCGGGCGCTCGTCTGGCGGCAGGATCGGCGCAAGCGAGATCGGGTCGGTCATTCGTGGGTCTCCAGTGCGTGGGTCTCCAATGCGTGAACGAAGAGGTCGGCGTGCTGGTCGGCTACCTCGTCGGCGGTCAGCGGGCCGCCGGGCGAGTACCAGGTCGGGATGCCGTTGAGCGCGGACAAGATCGCCATCGACGTCAGGCGCGCGTCGACGGCGCGGAAATCGCCGGTTTCGCTGCCCTGAACGATCACGTTCCGGAACCGCGCCTCGTATGCGTCGCGCCGGGCGGACATCTCAGCGCGACGCGCGGCGGACAGGAAGCGCCACTCGTGCAGGAACACCGCCGCGTCCTGCTGGATGCTGGTCAAGACCCCGATGTGGGCGCGAATCATGGCGCGCAGGCGGTCAGCCGGCGACGAGCCGGGATCGGCGGCGATGGGCCCGACTTCCGCGTTGAACCGATCCGCCGCGCGGCACACGATCGACCACAGGACGTCCTCTTTCGACGCCATGTGGGCATACAGACTGCCGCCCTGCAGATTGAGCGCCTGGGCGATGTCGCGCACGCTGGTCGCGGCGTAGCCACGCTCGCGGAACAGCTCGGAGGCGACTTCCTCGATCTGCAGCCGGCGCGGCGTGTCGGTCGTGGACGTCATCAGGCGGCGAAGTCTAACTAACGCTCGTTAGGTAGGTCAACCAGTGTTCTGGAGGCCGGCGGCGACACCACTGACGGTCAGATGGACCAAGCGGAGCAGCTCCGCGCGCTGCGGGTCCGCGGCGGGCAGCGCGCGCAGGCGGCCGAGCAGCAGCACCTGCAGCTCTGACAGCGAGTCGACATAGGGGTTGCGCAGCTGGATCGAGCGCTGCAGCACGGGCATGTTGTCGAGGAGCCGCGCGCGACCGGACACCGCGAGGATCTGCTCGACGGACAGTCGGAACTCGCCCTCGATGCGGTTCCAGATGTCGCGCGCGGCCGTGCCGGTCGCCAGCGACGCGTAGCGTGCCGCGACGGACAGATCGGCCTTGGCAAGGATCATCTCGGCCGTGTCGAGGACCGTGGCGAAGAACGGCCACTCGGCGTAGAGCCTGCGCAGTGCCGCGAGCCCGGCCGTGCCATGACGCTCGCGGAACGCGGCGAGCGCGGAGCCCGTGCCGTACCAGCCGGGCAGATTGACGCGCGCCTGTGACCAGGCGAAGACCCACGGTATGGCACGCAGTGATTAGAGCCGCGCCTCCTCCCCTGCCGCGCTGCGTGTCGCTGGCCGCGAACCGATGGCCAGCGCGGACAGCTCGGCGATCGGCGTTGCCTGGCGGAAGAAGTCCTCGAAGCCGGGCGTCTCGCAGACCAGGGCGCGGTACGCAGCGCGCGCCGAGGCGGCCAGCTCGCTCATCGCGGCGTCGTCCTTTGGCCGTCGCGCTCGCGCGTGCGGCGCCGACGCCGCGAGCGTGGCATAGGTCAGCTGCTCGAGGTGGCGCAGCGCGATCTGCCGGTTGACGTAGCGGTCGGACATCACCTCGCCCTGCTCGGTCAGCTTGAGCCGCCCGTCGACCGAACCTTCCGCCTGGGCCAGGACCGCCCGCGTCATCGGCCCTCCGCCACGGCCGATGGCGCCGCCTCGGCCGTGGAACAGGGTCAGCTCGATTTCGTGCCGCCGGCAGACCTCCACCAGCGCTTCCTGCGCCAGGTAGAGCATCCACGCCGACGCCAGCGCGCCCGACTCCTTGGTCGAGTCGGAGTAGCCCAGCATCACCTCCTGGCGGTTTCCGCGCGACTCGACGTGGGCTCTGTAAGCGCGGTCCGAAAGCATGTCGTCGAGGATCGTCGCGGCAGTCGAAAGGGCGTCGGCGGACTCAAACAGGGGCACGACGTCGAGCGCCGGGACGGCATCGCCGCACGCTCTGCGGGCGAGCTCAAGCACCGCCGCGACGTCAGCGGCCGAGTGGGTGAAGCTGATCACGTAGCGATGGCTCGCGGCCTCGCCGTAGCGCGACTGGATTTCCGCGAGCGCTCGGAACGTCTCGAGCACATCGTGCGCGTTGACACCCGGTGCGACCACCGTCTTGACAGAGGATGCGGCGAGCGTCGCGGCGTGGACAGCGCTGTGCTGGCGCACCTCGAGCGACAGCCCGTGGAAGCCGAAGGTTGCCAGCTGCCAGCGCAGATCCTGCAGCTCGCCGTCCACGACGCGGCGCAGGCCGAGTTCGTTGAGAGCGCTCGCGATCTCGCCGAGCTCGAGCGCGAGGTCCGACGCGTGCGAGTAGCCGCGCGGTTCACCGACCCGAGTGCGCCGCAGGCGCTCGGCGATGTACGCGAAGCGGCGCCGGTACGGCTCTGTGGGGAAGCGCCGCTCCTCCTCTGCCGAGACCTCACGCAGGTCGCGCACGTCATTGCGCAGGCGTTGCGCGAGCAGGTCCGTCGCGTCCGTCCGAATCGTGATCGTCGTCGACAACCGCCGACAAACCGCCTCATAGGCGCGCAGTACGTGCTCGAACTGGATGGCCAGGGTCTGCCGCGTGACCTCAGATGTGACGCGCGGGTTGCCGTCACGGTCACCGCCGATCCACGAGCCAAAGGCCAGATATGCGGGCACTGCGCTCGTCTCGCCGCTGCCGAGCGCCGTCGCCAGGGCGCGGTAGACGCGTGGCACGACTACGAAGAGCGACTCGTCGAAGAGCGCCATCGCGCTGCGCACCTCGTCGAGCGGAGTGGGCGCGGCGATGCGGATCGGCGCGATGTGCCACAGGATCGAGATCTGCTCGCGCAACCGGCGCCGGATCTCAGCGTCCTCGGCCGGCGTCAGGCGCGGATCGTCGAGCGCGTCGAGCAGACGATAGACGCGGCGCAGCGCGACGAGCAACGTGCGCCGCCGGGCCTCGGTCGGGTGGGCGGTCAGGACGGGCGCCACGGACAGCCGATCGACCAGCTGCTCCAGCCACGCGCGCGACAGCCCGCGACGGCCGAGCTCGTCGATGGCGGCTGCGGGCGATTCGGCCACAGCCTCGGCCGGCAATCGGCGTTCGCGGAGCTGCAGCTGGCGAACGCGCTGCTTCTCCTCGGCGAGGTTGGTCAGCTGGAAGTAGAGGCTGAAAGCGCGGATCAGGACCTCCGCGTCATGCAGGCTGACGTCGGCCAGGTCGGCCGTCAGCCGTTCCCGGTCGGCGTCCGTGCCGCCGCGGCGGATGCCGATAGTCGCCCGGCGCACCTCCTCGACCAGATCGAGCGCGGATTCACCCTCCTGCTCGACAATGACCTGGCCGAGCAACGCGCCGAGCAGCTTGACCTCGCGCGCGAGCGGGTCACGCACGCCGAACGTGCCGACGCCACGCGGCTCCGCGCGCTCCGCGGCGTTCTCGCTGCGCGTGCTGGGTCGCCGGCCGTGTTTGGTGCTCACGCAGCGAAGCGTAGTGGCGAGCGTGTCGAAATCGGCACACCGCGTTCGTTGTGTTGCTGACGGCGCAGGGATCGCCGAACATCTGTCGACAGGAGGCATGTCATGCGCTACGCATTACTCATCTACGTCCAGCCGTGGGAGACGACCCCGGAGCAGGACAACCAGGTCATGGAGGCGTACAACGCATTTGGCCGTGAAGCCATGGCGGCCGACGTGATGCGCGGCGGCGAGGCGCTGAACGAGGCCAAGACCGCGACAAGCGTCCGCGTCAGGGACGGCAAGACGCTCGTCACTGACGGGCCGTTCGCCGAGACCAAGGAGGAGTTCGGCGGCTTCTACCTGATCGAGGCGGCCAACCTCGACGAGGCGATCAAGTGGGCGGCCAAGATCCCCGGCGCGACGCGCGGAACGGTCGAGGTGCGTCCGGTCGCCGATATGGCGTCGGCCCCGGACGAGACCAACCAGGCTCCGGCGGGCATAGCCGCTGGCTGATTCTCCAATCCGGCGACA
>Ga0209638_1000195_pt1 | contig 41056 bp, 34 predicted proteins | sample BarGraNGADG00211_FD_184490 | JGI IMG/M metagenome (GOLD analysis project Ga0209638, IMG submission 184490) | Arctic peat soil microbial communities from Barrow, Alaska - Barrow Graham LP Ref core NGADG0002-211 (SPAdes) (version 2) | ecosystem: Environmental > Terrestrial > Soil > Wetlands > Peat...
ACGACCATCAACACGAATTGCTGGGCGTCTTGCGGCTTCGACATACCCAATTCTCCCGTAACCACAAGACTTTACGGGTTACCGACACGGGGCCCTAGAGGAATCCGTCGGGAAGGGATGAACAGCTCATGAGTGGGCTCAAGAAATTTGTGATGCAGGGCAACTTGGTCGAGCTTGCCGTCGCATTCGTGATGGCCGCTGCCTTCGGCCTTGTGGTCAAGGCTTTCGTCGACATGGTCATGTCGCTCGTGGGCAAGATCGGCGGCAAACCCGATTTCAACAGCATCCAGCCCGGTGGCGTGCCGCTCGGCGCGTTCATCACCGCGCTGGTGGCGTTCGTCATCCTGGCCGCCGTCGTCTACTTCTTCGTGGTCAAGCCCTATGAGGCCGCCAAGGGCCGTTTCAGCTCTCCCAAAGAGGAGACCGCGCCCGCGGACGTCGTCCTACTCACCGAGATCCGCGACCTGCTTGCCCGCCGCGGCGACGTGGCCTGATCGCCTCACTCCTCGCTGATCCGTACTCGGCGAGTGCCGTAACCGCCAGCCGGTGCACTAGCCTGCCTACGAGTGATCACCGGCGTCCTGATCGTCGCCGAACCTGGAGTCGGTCTCACACGCGCGCGAGTGTCCCGCCAGTTCGTCTGTTCACCGTCCAAACCCGAGGTGGTCCTGATGTCCTTAGCTCTTCCCGCACCGACTCTGCCGCTGGTGCTCGCCGACGTCTGGTCGCGAACCCGCACCGCCGACGTGGTGACGGTCGTCTCTGCGGCCGCACTGACGACGGCCGCGGCCCAGATCGCGCTACCTGTCCCCGGCTCCCCGGTCCCGGTGACCGGCCAGACCCTGGCCGTGCTGCTCACCGGTGCGGCACTCGGGCCCCTGCGCGGTGCGCTCGGGCAGCTTCTCTACCTGGTGGCGGCCGTCGTCGGGCTGCCGGTCCTGGCCCAGGGCGCCGGCGGCATCCACGCGGTCTTCGGCGCCACGGGTGGCTACCTTCTCGGTTTCGTCGTGGCCGCCGTCCTCGTCGGTCGCCTGGCAAAGGGCGGCTGGAGCCGCACCCCGGTCCGCGTGCTCACCTCGTATGCCGTGGGGTCAGTGGTCATCTACGCGTTCGGCGTGACGGTGCTCGCGTTCGTCTCCGGACAAGGCATGGCCTGGGCGCTCCAGAAGGGCCTCGTACCCTTCCTCCTCGGCGATGTGCTCAAGGCTCTGCTGGCCGCGGGGCTGCTGCCGCTGGCCTGGGCGGCGGTACGCCGCATCAACGGCTCGACGGATGACGCGGCGTCAGACGGCTCCCCAGCACGTCCGTAGTCGTCCGCCGATGCGCGCGGTTCTCTTTGAACACTTCCGATCCCAGCCAGTGGTGGCGCACGTGCCTGATCCGGCGTGCCCACCGGCTGGTGCGCTCATCGAGGTCCGCTCCACCGGACTGTGCCGCAGCGACTGGCATGGGTGGATGGGTCACGACGACGGCATCGACCTGCCGCATGTGCCAGGTCATGAGCTCGCCGGCGTCATCACCGAGCTCGGGCCGTCCGTCCAGGGCTGGCAGGTGGGCGACCGCGTCACTGTGCCCTTCGTCTGCGCCTGCGGCCAGTGCGCGACATGTCTGCGCGGCGACGGTCAGGTGTGCGAGCGGCAGTCCCAGCCAGGCTTCACCCAGTGGGGGTCGTTCGCCGAGCTGGTGGCCATCGACCGTGCCGACATCAACCTGATCCGGCTGCCGGACCACATGTCCTTCGATGTCGCGGCCAGTCTCGGGTGCCGGTTCGCCACCTCCTACCGGGCCGTTCGCCATCTGGGGCGCCCCGAGCCGTCCGAATGGGTGGCCGTGCACGGTTGCGGTGGCGTCGGCTTGTCTGCGGTGATGATCGCCGCCGCGCACGGCAGCCGCGTGGTGGCGGTCGACATCTCCCCCGAGGCGCTTGACCTGGCGCGCGAGGCAGGTGCGGCCGAAACGGTGCTGGCCACGGAAGACACCAACGTGCCGGCCGAGATTGTGGAGATCACCGGCGGCGGCGCTCGGGTCTCGATCGACGCGCTCGGAAGCCTGCAGACCTGCACGAACTCGATCCTCTCGCTCGGCAGGAGGGGCCGGCATGTGCAGGTCGGCCTGATGCTGGGTGGCGATCAGGACCCACCGATACCGATGTCGCGGGTGATCTCCTACGAGCTGCAGCTGTTCGGCGCGCACGGCCTCGCGGCGCACTCATACCCAGCGTTGCTGGCTGAGATCGAGGCCGGGCTACTCGCGCCACAAGAGCTCATAACCCGCACGATTGATCTGCCAGGCGCCTGCGAGGCGTTGACCAGGATGGCCGAACATCCAGGCGTCGGAATCACCATGATCCATCCTTGAGGGCCGCCAGAGTCCGCACCAACAACACGTCGCTCGTTGACCTCAGGGATTCAGCATCAAGGACCGCTGCCCCGGGCTGAGGACGGAATCCGTCGACCTGCCAACCTGACGGTTGTGCCGGTGCCATGCTGGGGGGCATGACGAAGAAGCTCCTGACCGACCTCGAGATCGGCCGTGCTGCCGAGCTGCTGCCCATCGAGGAGGTCGCGGCCTCGGCTGGCATCGCCGAGGAGCACCTGGAGCCCTATGGCAGGTACATCGCCAAGGTCGCTCCCACAGCACTGGCGGCCATGTCGGACAAGGAGCCTGCCAAGTACGTCGTCATCACGGCGGTAACACCCACCCCCCTCGGTGAGGGAAAGACCACCACGGCGATCGGGCTCGCCCAGGGGCTGTCGCTGCTGGGACACCGGTCGATGCTCTCTCTGAGGCAGCCCTCGCTCGGACCGACGTTCGGCATCAAGGGCGGCGCGGCGGGAGCCGGCTACAGCCAGGTCGTACCCATGGAGGCCGTGAACCTGCACCTGACCGGCGACTTCCACGCGGTCACCTCGGCGCACAACCTGCTCACAGCCATGGTCGACAACCACCTGCACCACGGCAACGACCTCGGCATCGACTCGAGGACGATCGCCTGGCGGCGAGTGCTGGACGTCAACGACCGGGCCCTGCGCAACGTGGTCGTGGGCCTCGGCGAGCGGATGGACGGCGTACCTCGCCAGTCGGGCTTCGACATCACCGCCGCGAGTGAGGTGATGGTGATCCTCTCGCTGTCGACCTCACTACGGAACCTGCGGGAACGTCTGGGCCGCATCGTCGTCGGTTTCACGTATGCCGGTGCGGCGGTCACCGCGGAGGACCTCAAGGCGGCCGGTGCCATGGCGGTCATGCTTCGGGACGCGATCAAGCCCAACCTGCTGCAGACGCTGGAGAACACGCCGGCCCTGATCCATGCCGGACCCTTCGGCAACATCGCCACCGGCAACTCCTCTGTCGTTGCCGACCTGCTCGGCATCCGCACAGCCGACTACCTCCTCACCGAGGCCGGCTTCGGTGCCGATATGGGCGCTGAGCGCTTCTTCGACGTGAAGTGCCGTGCGTCGGGGCTGCAGCCGAACGCCGCCGTGCTTGTCGTCACCGTGCGCGCCCTGAAGACGCACTCCGGTCGCTACCAGGTGGTGGCCGGCCGCCCGCTCCCCCCGGAGATGCTCGAGGAGAACCCCGAGGATGTCCGACTGGGTGGCGCGAATCTGCAACGCCACATCGAGATCGTGCGTCACTTCGGGGTCTCACCAGTGGTGGCCATCAACGCGTTTCCCTCCGACCATGAGTCGGAGCACCAGGTGATCAGGGAGATCGCGGCTGCAGCCGGAGCGCGGGTGGCCGTGACCCGGCACGTCGCCGAAGGCGGCAAGGGTGCTCTGGAGCTGGCGGCCCTGGTCGTCGAGGCGGCGGAGGAGCCGACGACGTTCAGCTACCTCTACGATCTCGATGCGCCGCTCGTCGACAAGATCGAGAAGGTGGCCAGGGAGATCTACGGCGCTGATGGCATCGACCTGGCGCCGTCGGTGGCCAAGCAGCTGAAACGGTTCGAGGTGCTGGGCTATGGCGCCTTCCCTGTCGTCATCGCCAAGACACACCTGTCAATCTCGTCGGACCCGACCCTGCTGGGCGCCCCGACCGGCTGGCGCATGCCCGTGCGTGAGGTCCGGGCCGCCGTCGGCGCCGGCTACGTCTACGCCATCTGCGGGGAGATGCGGACCATGCCCGGCCTGCCGAAGCATCCGGCCGCGGAGCGGATCGACATCGACGAGGACGGCAACGTCGTCGGCCTGTCCTGAGTCGCTGTCAGCGACACCAGTATCGACGATCTCAGGCCCAGTGCGGAGGGCGCTGCTCCCGCAGCCATTCGTCGTGTGAGTCCTCGCGAGGCGACTCGCCCCAACCCGCGTCGGTGTCATCACGGGTCTGTTCGGGTTTGGACCCCGACCCTGTCGTCGTGGCTTGCTCCTTCGAGTCCGCGGCCTTCCGTCCCGGCTCTTTCTGGTCTGGCTCGCTCTGGTCCGGCTCCCTGCGGGCGTCAGACACCCTCGCCTGGTCGCCCAGGGGGCGCGCCTCTGAGGCCGCCCGCACCGCTGCGTTGACCCTGGCGACGTCGCGCGCAGGGTCACGGAACAGGTCGGTGCTCCAGACCCGCACGTGCTCCCATCCGAGGCGGCGCAGCTGCTCGACCCGCAACCGGTCCCGATCGCGAGTGCTGGACATAGCGGCATACCGCGGGCCGTCGGTCTCGACCGCAACAAGGACCCGGCCGCGTCGGTGCGGGTCCTCGACGGCGAGGTCCAGGCGTTGGGCCGAGGTGCCGTAGCCGGCGTGTACGACCAGACCTTCGGAACGAAGCCGGGAAGCCAGCTCGGCAACCAGCGGATCCACCGAGGCTTCGCGACGCGCCGCGTCCTCGGGCCCGGACTGGGAGCCGCCGTCCGCAGCGTAGGAGAGGAAGTCTCGCAGCATGAGGGCACCACGAGCCTTGAGCCGCGTCGGGTCGAGGTCCGCAGCGGTGAACGAGGAGACGACGGTCATCCTGCGGCGAGCGCGGGTGATCGCCACGTTGAGGCGACGCTCGCCACCCTCGAGGTTGAGCGGCCCGAAGCGGTGGAGCACCCGGCCGTGGGGGGTCTTTCCGTAGCCGATCGAGAGGATGATCGCGTCGCGCTCGTCGCCCTGGACCCGCTCGAGGTTCTTGACGAAGAATCGTTCGACCGCGTCGTCGTCGAAGAAGTCGCCAAGACCCTCGGCGCCGATCAGGGCCGAGCGCAGCGACTCGTTGATCCGGTTGGCATGCTTGATGCCCAGGGCAATGACACCCAGCGACTCGCCCGGGCGGGTGCGCGCATGCGACAGAACCAGCCCGACGACGCGGTCCACCTCGGCTTCGGTGGACTCGATCGCCTCGAGGCCCGGCTGAACCGGCGCTGAGCCGTCGACGACCTCGAGGCGGACCACGGCCTCATCGCTGGTGCCGGGAAAGGTGACGAGCGCGCCGTCATACATCTGGGCGTTGGCAAAGGACACCAGGCGCTCGTCCAGCGAGCGGTAGTGCCACGTCAGCCGACGCACCGGCAACGCCGCGGCGAGGACGTCGAGAATCGACTCGAACCCTTCAGTGAGGGAGTCGTCCGTCGGGTCAACAGGGGCATCCTCGTCGATCGCCGCGGTGAAGAAGCTGGTGGGGGGCAGCTGGCGCTCGTCACCTGCGACGACCACCTGGGTTGCTCGTGAGATGGCCGAGACCGCCTGCGCGGGCGGGATCTGCGACGCCTCGTCGAAGATCACCACGTCGAACCATCGCCCGGCAGGCAGGATCGAGGCAACGACCAATGGGCTCATCGCCCAACAGGGCTTGATCGCGGTCAGTGTCTCGGAGGCAAGTGGCAGCAGGTCGCGCAGGGGCCGGTGCCGCCGCGACTTACCCGCTTCCGCACGCACCAACGCCTCCTGCTCGGGGTGGTCAGCGAGAACCTCGCGCAGGCGACGCCCGACCGCTGCGCGCACCCGCTCGACGGTTCCGGCAAGGTGCGCGTGGTCGGCCTCGACGTACTCCGCCCCGATCCGCCGCAGGAAGTCGCCGTCGTGCGCGCCATAGGAGCTGTCGCGGACACTGACGTCGTCGAGCACCGACGTCCACCAGACGAAGTCCATCTCGGGGGCCACGTCGGCTACTGCGACCCCCCGACCGGCGAGATCGTCGACCAGCGGCCCCATTCCGGACTCGCGCAGGTCATCGATGACCGAGCCGACGCGGGGAAGAACGGCGAGGCGATCGCTACGTTTGGCGAGCGCCTCAAGGCGAACCTGCAGATCGGACAAGGGCGTTCCCAGCAGGTCGCCACCGGCTGCGGTCGTTGCGAGCCGGGCACCGAGCCAGCCCAGGTCGAGGTCGAGGGTGTCGTAGATGTGCTCAGCATCGTCGATCCCCCCAGGCACCTCCGGGCGTCCTCCGACTCCCGCCAGGTGGCCCCAGGTGACGCGTTGCTCCTGTGCAACCTTGAGTGCTGAGTGGAGATCGGCCGGCGGCGAGCCGGGGCGTAGCAGACTGCGCGCCTGACGCCGCAACCGGAACCGTGACCAAAGTCCGAGCCGAAGCCCATGGATGTGGCGGTAGTCCTTGCCGGCTGTGGCTCCCACCATGGCGGTCAGCGGCACGTCGAACACCTCGGGGCGGAAGATCTCCAGCGTCTGGCGCACCTGCTCCACAACGCCCAGTGCTCGGCCCCAGTCCGCTGGGGTCTTGGCCTCAGGCAGTCCGGCTTCGACCATCGCAGCCGCGAGTCGCTGTTTTGCGCCATCCAGTCCACCGCCCGCCAGGCGGCTGGTGATCTCGAGCGCCTGCGCCGCATCCTCGGGGGAGTTGACGCGCGCGCCAAACCAGGGGTCGTCGTCCTCCCCCGCCGTCCAGGCTCCCAGAGAGGCAGCCTCGGTCAGCGACTGGCTCAGCTCTGCAACCCGATCGCGGCTGATGCCCATGAGGGCATCACCATGGAGGCGGACCCGCGAGGTCGGCGGCCTGGGGCGCGCCCACAGCTGGGCGAGTGCGACCTGTGCGTCGAAAGCGCTGACGCCCCAAGGGTTTCGCTTGTCGTGTAGCGCCGCGCGATGCTCCACCAGTCGGGTACGCCGCTCGGCCAAGGTGTGCTCGATGGCCGCAGTGTCAGGATCCTCGACCTCACTGGCCCGCTCCAGGGCTGCTCCGAGCTCCTGCGCCAGCCGTCTCTTGTTGGACGCCCCGTCGTAGACATCCAGGACAAGGTCGCCCAGGCCCAGACGCTCCAGCCGCCCGACCACTGCGTCGATGGCCGCACGCTTCTCGGCCACGAACAAGGTCCGTCTTCCCTCACTGGCGAGGGACGCGATCATGTTGGCGATGGTCTGGCTCTTGCCGGTGCCGGGCGGGCCCTTGATGACGAGGTTGGCCCCGCTACGCACGGCGTCGATGACGGCCTGCTGGGACGAGTCGGCGTCCAGCACGAGATGCTCACGAGCCGGGTCGGTGTCCGCCGGGGAGTCGGGGACAGTGGTGCGGACTGCCTTGAGCGCTGCCGGGTCGCCGGCCAACGCGGCTACGACGTCATGGTTGGCCAAGGTCTCGGCCTGGGCCGAGAGGTCGGCGACCATCGGCAGCTTGGCGTAGGAGAACGTGCCCAGCACCAGCCGCGGCGCGATCTGGAACTCGGGGATGCGCTCACACATCCGGCCGAGCGCGGCAAAGACCGGGAGCGGGTCGAAGCCCCGGGTAACGGTGGCCATCTCCTCGAGCGCCTCACTGTCGAGCTCGATGCCCTGCTCGGAGCGCAGATAGTGCTCGAGGACCGGGTTGAGCTCCACGTCGTCGCCGAGGTCGATGTCGAAGTCCTGCTGGGCGGCGCCGGTGGGCTTGAGCACGCACGAGCGCAGCAGCACCGGCGCGCACGGCGGGCGAGGCGCTCCCGCGACCTGCCAGCTCGCCATACCAACGGCAAGGAATCCGGCTGTGATTCCACGCTCTTCGTGCAGCTCGAGGGTCTTGGCGCGGATCGTCCGAACCCGCCGACGAGCCTCCTCCAAAGCGGTCGGCTCGCGCACGAGATCGGAAAGCTTGGTCGGCCGTCCGGCCAGCAGCATGGCCACACCGCCGGGATGGGCGCTGGTCAGGTCGAGCGTTCCGGAGGGCAGGTCGCGGTACCAGAGAAGTGTGTTGCGGCCTCCGAGGTCCACCAGATGCCGCTGCCAGGCGCGCACGGCCACCGCCACCCGATCCGCGCGGGGATCGGCGCCTTCAAGGGCGACCGACGCGATGGGCGACTGCTCGGCGGGGTCCTGCGGGGACTGACTCACCACAGCAGGCTAACGAACCGGTATGCCGGTCGCCGCCTGCCGCCTGCTTACCGGGTGTCGGACCTCGCTCAGCCGGCTCACAGCCTTTCTTCACGATTGTCCCAGCCGATGCTGCCAATATTCGGCCAGGCAAGGAGGCCAACCCTGCCGAACGAAAGGAACGCCCGTGCGTCTTAGAGCACCGATCTTCAAGGGCAGCCGGCCCACGATCGTCGGGCTGACAGCCGCTTTGGTAGTGGTGGGTGGTGTGGGGGCCTGGGCTGTGAGGCAGTCGTCTTCCTCGGACGCCGCCACCCCGACCCTGGTCAGCGCGACCACGAGCACGATCCGGCAGAGCGTCTCAGCCACGGGGACCATCCAGCCTGCCAACAGGGCTGACCTGTCCTTTACCGTCAGCGGAACAGTCACCTCGGTTCCCGTTGCGGTAGGTGATCAGGTCAAAGCTGGCACGGTCCTCGCCAGTGTCGACTCCGCGAGTCTCCAGACGGCCGTGTCTCTCGCCCAGGCAAACGTGACGGCAACCCAAGACCAGCTGACCGCTCAGCAGAACGCCGCGTCATCAGCGGTGCAGATCGCCTCCAGCCAGGCACAGCTCACTGCCGCGCGGAGCAAGCTCACGGATGCGCAGGGCGCCCTGGCCGCTGCCAGGATGACGTCACCTCTTGCTGGAACTGTGGCTCAGGTGAACCTCGCGGTGGGCGAAAAGACCGGTGGTGCATCAAGTACATCCAGTGCTTCCGGCGCTACAGGTGCTTCCTCATCTTCCTCATCTTCCTCATCTTCCTCATCTTCCTCGACCGCCCAGATCGTCGTCATCTCAACGACCTCATGGGTGGTCGAGGCCAGCGTCGGCAGCGAGGACCTGCCCCAGCTCACGAAGGGTCTGCAGGCGGAGATCACGCCCACTGGCAGCGCCGCGAAGGTCTTCGGCACAGTCAGATCCATCGGCATCGTTGCCTCTTCGTCCTCGAGTGGCAGCGCCAGCTTCCCGGTGACCATTTCAGTCACCGGTAGTCCCAAGGGCCTGTATGCCGGTGGCGCGGCGGAAGTGTCCATCATCGTCAAGCAGGTGGAGAACGTTCTCACCGTGCCGACCAACGCACTGCACACAGAGAACGGCAAGACCGTGGTGCATCAGCTGAAGAACGGGGCGCAGGTGAGCACGCCGGTGACTGTCGGCACGACATACGGTCCTGTCACCCAGATCCTCAGCGGGGTGAAGACAGGCGACAAGGTGATCGGTACCACCTTCAGGATCGGCGGCAACAGCTCTACCGGAGGCAACCGGACGCGGCAGGGTGGCGGCGGTACGGGAGGCTTCGGCGGGGGCGGTACGGGAGGCTTCGGCGGGGGCTCCAACGGTCCGACGGCCGGCGTGGGCGGCGGCAACTGATGAGTGTGGCGTCCATCCCCGGTGATGGCTCCGAGCCGATCCTTCGGCTGCGCGATGTCGGCAAGGTGTACGCCACCGGGTCGGTGGAGGTTGAGGCCCTGCGCGGGGTCTCCCTGGACGTTGCACGCGGCGAATACGTTGCCATCATGGGGCCTTCCGGCTCGGGCAAGTCGACGCTCATGCACATTCTGGGCTGCCTGGACGTCCCGACCACGGGTACCTACGACCTGGCCGGAGAGGACGTCAGCACCATGAGCGAGGCTGCCCTTGCCACTGTGCGGAACCGCCAGATCGGTTTCGTGTTCCAGCAGTTCAACCTGCTGGCGTCGCTGCCGGCCTGGCGCAACGTTGAGCTTCCGTTGTGCTACACGGGCATGGGACGAGCCGAGCGCAGGGAGCGTGCCATCAGCGCTCTGGAGCGGGTCGGTCTCGGTGACCGCGTCAACCACCGGCCTGGTGAGCTCTCCGGAGGCCAGGAGCAACGCGTCGCTGTGGCAAGGGCGCTGGTCACGGACCCCGCCCTCATCCTGGCCGACGAACCGACCGGCAACCTCGACTCCCACTCGAGCGCGGACGTCCTCGCCCTCTTCACCGAGCTGCACGAACAAGGTCGCACGATCGTGCTGATCACGCACGAGCGGAATGTGGCCGAGTCGGCTCAGCGCATCGTGAGAATCCTCGACGGAGAAGTGGATTCGGCCATGTCCGCTGCCGCAGGGAATGTCCGATGAAGTGGGGCGAGACCATCCGGACCGCCCTGGAGGCCATCCGTTCGCGCAGGATGCGCTCGTCCCTGACGATGCTCGGAATCCTCATCGGCATCGCCGCGGTCATGCTCACGGTCGGGCTCGGCCAGGGTGCGCAGGCCCAGGTCCGGGCCCAGATCAACCAGCTCGGCAGCAACCTTCTCATCGTCTCCCCGGGGAGCTCGACCAGCACCAGCGGTCTACGAGGCGGGCGCGGATCCGCGTCGACACTGACCACCCGGGACGCAATAGCGCTGGCAAGCCCGGACGTCGCGCCCGACATAGCCCGGGTTGCGCCGGTGGTCACCGGCTCGCAGTCGTTGACCGCGGGCAGCACGAACTGGACGACCAACGTGGTTGGCACGACACCGGACTGGCTAGCCGTCAGAGCCCGGAGCCTGACCGAAGGACGCTTCTTCACGACGGCCGAGCTCAATGACGCAGCATCAGTGGCAGTGCTCGGCTCGACCACAGCCACCGAGCTCTTCGGCGGCCGCAGCGCTCTCGGGCAGACGGTGAGCGTCAACGGGACGACATTAACCGTCATCGGCATCCTCAACACCGCGGGTTCCTCGACGACAACCGACGAAGACGACCAGGCGCTGGTCCCTCAGACGACCTACGCCAGCCGAATCGCCAGCGGCGGCAACGCCACCGGCATCTCGACCCTCTACATCGAAGCCACCTCGACGGACACCCTGTCCGCCGCATACCAGGAGGCCAACAAGGCTCTGTTGTCCACGCACGGCATGACAGCGGCTACTGCCGACTTCACCATCAGCAGCCAACAGTCACTGCTGACCACGGCCACCTCCACCGACCGCACCCTGACCGTGCTGTTAGCGGGCATCGCCGCAATCTCGTTGCTGGTTGGCGGTATTGGCGTCATGAACATCATGCTCGTGTCCGTCACAGAGCGGATCCGTGAGATAGGGCTGCGCAAGGCGCTGGGCGCGACCCCCCGCGCCATCAGACGACAGTTCCTGGTCGAAGCCAGCACACTTGGTCTGTCCGGAGGCGTCCTCGGTCTGATCCTCGGCCTGGTCGGCGCCCGGGTGCTGCCGCACTTCTTGAACCAGCCGGTGACCATTCCCGCGGTCGCCGGGATCGGTGCCCTCGGTATCGCCCTCGTCATCGGCATCGTGGCCGGGGTCTATCCCGCCAGCCGCGCTGCACGACTTGCCCCCATCGACGCCTTGAGAAGTGAGTAGCGACATGACCATGAACAGGATCGCCGCAGGAGCGGCGGCGTGCTCCGCCCTGTTGTTCGTCAGTGCGTGCGGTGGCGGCACATCGGCAACCGCTGGTGCCCTCGCCGCGCCGACGACGGCGTCATCCGGGGGCGCTGGCGGCGACTCAGCAAACGGGGCCCGCGGGTTCCCGGGAGCCACCGGATTGCTGGCCCAGATCGATGGCACGACATTGCAGGTTCAGGGCGCCGGCGCCCAGACGTCGGTCACGTACTCCTCCGCCACCTCCTTCACCAATACGGTGGCAGCGAAGCTCTCGAGCGTTGTCGTGGGAGCCTGCGTCCAGGCGCGCAGTGCGCGGCCGACCTCGGGGACGGGCGGGTCCGCGCCGACCGCCGCTCCCAGCGCCAGCAGCGGGCCGATCGTGGCTGCGTCGGTTGAGATCTCGGCGGCGGTGAACGGGAGCTGCTCAACCTTCGGTGGACTGCGCACGCCAGGGGCTCGTCCGCCCGGGGCGACCGGAGGGCCAACCTCCGGCCGAACACGTGGACCAGGAGCAGGCGGCAACGGGTTCGGTGGCAATGGGTTCGGAGGGTTCGTTGGCTTCGGCAAGGTCACGGCGGTCAACGGCTCCAGCTTCACCATCGAGAGCTCGCGCCCACAGAACGGCTCTGGCACCACGGCCGTCCCCACCACACGGACCGTGCAGACGTCGGCAGCAACGACCTACACCCGGACCGAGGCCGCCAACGCCAAGGCTCTTGTGGTCGGCTTGTGCGTCACCGCGCTGGGCAAGAGCTCCGACACAGGGTCGATAGCTGCCACGTCGATCCTCCTCCGGCCCGCCGAGAACGGTTCATGCTCCTCGGGATTCGGAGGACGAGGACCCGGCGGCAGCCCAACCTCAGCAGGCGGTGGCTCCGGTGCCTGAGGCCCCACAGCGGTCCCTGCGTCGAACGTGGATGCGCCGGGCGATCCCGGCCGGTGCCGTCGCCATCCTCGTGGTCGGGGGCACCGCAGTGGTCCGCACCAACGCCAGCGCCAGCCCGATCGACACGTATCGGACCACCACGGTAACGACAGGTTCGGTGGAACAGCGCCTTGACCTGACGGGATCGGTCCATCGGGTCAACCAGGTCAGTCAGAGCTTTGCCGTCTCCGGGACGGTCTCGCGCGTCTCGGTGGCCGTCGGAGACAAAGTCACGGCGGGTCAGACCCTGGCCACACTCGACACCCGGCCGCTCAGTAGCGCGGTCACCGCAGCAGAGGCAGATCTGGCGCAGGCCAAGGCCACCCTCGAGTCCGACCAGACCGCCACAACCACGGCCACGACAACCGCCACGAACGTCGCACCGGCTCAGACTGCGACGACCAGTCCGCGTGCTGCAGGTCCATCCGGGCGATCGGGTGCCGGCGCGACCCAGAGCCTCGCGGCGGCCCAACAGCGCGTGACCAGAGCCCAAAGCGGAGTCGCATCAGACCTGGGGCGAGCGACTGCCGCCTTGGCACAGTGTGCGACTTTCTTCCCGTCCGCGCCTTCACCCTCTGCCCCCGCCGACACCCCAACCACCCCCGTTCCGACCACGACCACGGCCGGCACACCAAGCACACCGAGCGCTGGTCCGACCGCAACCGCGACTCTGACACAGACACCAACCGAGGCTGAGATCAGTGCCTGCCTCGGCGCGCTGCGAACCGCCCCGACACAACAACAGATCCAGCGGGATCAGCAGGCGCTCACCAGCGGCCAGGCAGATCTCACCAAGGCTTTTACCCTTGCCCTCACGACCGCCGGCAACAGCGCCACAGCATCCACGACAACCAACCGGTCAACGTCGACCAGTCAGTCCGGGAGCACCTCGTCCTCGGCGACCCAGTCCTCGACGAACCGATCTTCGGGTGGGCAGACCGGCTCGACGGGTCAGTCGGTCGCGGCCCGTGTCGTCTCGGACCAGGCCGCCGTCACCAACGCCGACTCGGCGTTGAGCGTCGCGCGGGCAAACCTTGCCTCAGCAACCCTGAAGTCATCCATCGCGGGCACGGTGGGCTCGGTCACCCTGATCAACAACGCATCCAGCCAGGGCAAGAGCATCGTCATCGTGGGCACCGGCGCCGTTGAGCTCACCGTCAACGTGCCGCTCGCGGCGATGGCCAGCGTGCACGTGGGACAGAAGGCGAACGTGACACCGCAGGGCGCGACCTCATTCGTGCCCGGTGCGGTCACCTCCATCAGCCTGCTCCCGTCCGCTGCTGCGACAGGGACAGGATCGGGGACGGGGGCGACGCAAGCGACAGCGGCAGCCAGCAGCCCGACATACCCCGTGGTGATCCTTGTTCCGGACGCCCTCCCAGCGCTCGCCTCGGGCTCTCATGCGCAGGCCAGTCTGCTGGTCGGAACCGTGGCCGACGTGGTTACCGTCCCGAACTCGGCGCTGACGCCGCTCGGCAACGGACAGGCCCTTGTGCTGACGCTCAAAGGCGGTGTCGCCACACGGTCCCTGGTCAGGACGGGGTATGCCGGGATGCTCACCACCCAGATCACCTCGGGTCTGACCAGAGGTCAGCAGGTGGTCGTGGCCGACCTCAGCACGGCACTGCCGACGAACACCACCAACCCCCGACGATTCGGCGTCGGTGGCGGGGTCGCTGGCGGGTTGGGCGGCGCGGGACTCGGCGGCGCGGGACTCGGCGGTGCAGGACTCGGCGGCGCGGGACTCGGCGGCGGTACGATCACCGGCCGGTCCGGCTTCACCCCGGGCGGGTAGAGCGACCCAGAGCAGCGGCACTCTCTTCGGTCGCGGGGACCCGCCAGAGGCAGTCGCTTCCGTCAAACCCAGAGCGCCGCTCGCGGCACCATCACCGCGCTGACGCGGCCCAGCGAGCGCCACCAGCCAACCCCCTGCCAGAATGGGCAGCCGCGTCGGGTTCCTGGGTGGGTCCGCACGCGCCCCGCCCTCGTAGCTCAGGGGATAGAGCAACCGCCTCCTAAGCGGTAGGTCGCTGGTTCGAATCCAGTCGAGGGCACCAAGAGGAACCCACAACACCTGAATGGGTTCCAACCAGAGGCCACAGGTTCCCAGCCAGAATGGCCCCTCGGCCAGCGCGCCGACACCGGACAGGCCCTCTCGAGCCCACGGGGACGGGCAGCGACCGTGCCGGGGATCAACCCTGCAAACGGCTCTGGCCCCTCACCGCCGAAGCGGTGAGGGGCCAGAGGCTGCACGGCTGGTATGCCACCGTGTCGTGAATCGGTCTATTTGACCCGACCGTAGGTCGCACCGGCGAAGATGGAGCGCAGGGCGACGGACTTGCCTGTCGTCGGGGAGTCCCACATCATTCCGTTGCCGGCGTAGATGCCGACGTGGTAGGCCGGTGAGCCGAAGAACACCAGATCGCCCACCTGCGGGGTGGACACACGGGTCGTGGCCTGGCGCTGCTCCTCGGCCGTGCGGGGCAGGCTGATCCCGAGCCGGTTGAAGACGTACTGCGTGTAGCCGGAGCAGTCGAAGCCGGAGGTGGTGGTGCCGCCGTAGACATAGGGGACGCCGGCGAGGCTGGCAGCAATACCGAGCACGCCCGAGGAGACCGGAGCCGGAACGGGAGCCGCATTGGCCAAGGGTGGACGGGAGGCTGAGCGGCTGCCGCTGATGGTCGCGCGCGAGACTGCCGCGACCGGCTTGGGCTGGGCAACACCGCTGAAGCCGATGTCCCCGAAGGATGGCGAGACCAAAGGAGCCTGCGCTGCCGTGGGAGCGGCAATCGGAAGGACCTGGGTCGCAGCCGGTGCCTTGGGCTTGGCGAGGGTTGGGGTCAACGTGGCCGCGGACGCCGGAATGGCGAAGGAGGCCACCATGCCACCGGAGACGGCGATCACGGCCGAGGCTTTGGCCGCCGGTTTCGCTGAACGCGAGATCGCCGCTGAGAGTGATAGGGCAGGGTTGAGACGAATTGGGACGCGATGACGTCCCGAAACGTGATTCGACACAGTGAGTAAACCTCTCCAAACGCCTACGAGGTCAGCTGTCGGGTTCGGGTGGGAGATATCACCCGGCCATCACGTCCAGCGCCTCGACCGAGGTCGAGCGCCACCGAGAGGGCTTCACCCCAAGGAGCGTCTCTCGACGCCCCAAAAGTGGGTCCCCCGCTCCTGCCAAGCGGATGTTGTAGGTCTCGAATGCGGTGACAGGACTAGGCGAACCGCATCAAGAACTCCACCCGGGAAGGTGAAGCACCACAAACGTACACAGGGAACTGGCGGATGTCACATTCAGGTCACGGCGAGCCCAGCAGATGGACAGGAAGCCACCAGCCAGCTAGACCGGCGTGTCGGCGAACACGTGGGCTGCGACATCCTCGGGCAACGAGACCCCGGCGACCTCGTCGGCGCCTTCACGCACCACGACGATCCGGCCACTCTCCCGGCGCACCCGAACGCGCTGCCCGGGCATCAGGCCGGCGTGGGTCAGCAGGTTCAGCGCCTCCGGCTCGACCTGGGCCGGTTCGCCGATCCGGCGCACGGTCACGACACTGGGCCCGTCGTCAGCAAGCTCGAGCAGGCTGCTCACCCCCCGACGGAAGTCTTCGCTCGGCTGCTCGCCCAGCTCGTCGAGCCCCGGGATCGGGTTGCCGTACGGACTCTCGCTGTGCTCACCGATCAGCGCCAGAATCTTGCGTTCGACCCGCTCGCTCATGACGTGCTCCCACCGACACGCCTCGTCGTGGACGTACTCCCATTCGAGGCCGACGACATCGAGCAGCAGCCGCTCGGCCAGTCGGTGCTTGCGCATGACCCGCGTCGCGAGCCGACGCCCCTCGTCGGACAGCTGGATGTGCCGGTCATCCGCGACCGAGAGCAGACCGTCGCGCTCCATGCGTGCCACGGTCTGGGAGACGGTGGGACCCGAGTGGCCCAGACGCTCGACGATGCGAGCGCGCAAGGGGACGGTGCCCTCCTCCTCGAGCTCAAAGATCGTCCGGAGGTACATCTCGGTGGTGTCGATCAAGTCCGTCACGCACACAGCCTCTCACCGATCACCACAGACAGACCCGTTCGACGCGAGGGACTAGCGTTCGATCTCATGAGCGAGTCTTTCGTCGTCCCGACCAGGTTCTGCGGCCCGCCGATGTCGGGCAACGGCGGCTGGACCAGCGGTCACCTGGCACAGCTGGTCGACGGGGCTCTGGAGGGTGGCGCGCTCACCGTGCGCCTGCGCACGCCTCCACCACTGGACGTCGAGATGGCCATCTCACGCGGCGACGACGGCACGGTCGAGGCCTGGGACGGCCAGACCCTCGTGGCCCAGGCCTTTGCCGCCGAGCCGATGGACGTCACTGACGTGCGTGCGCCGGTGACCCACGAGCAGGCGCAGGCGGCCGGGCCGGCATACGAGGGCCTGCGTTCGCATCCGTTCCCCACCTGCTTCACCTGCGGTACCGGTCGCGACCCCGCCGATGCACTGTGCCTGCACACCGGCCTGCTGGTCGGGCACACGACGCTGCGCGCAGCCTCCTGGACACCGCGGGAGTCGACCCCGGAGCTGGTCTGGGCGGCACTGGACTGCCCAGGCGCCTGGGCCTCTGGAATAGCCGGACGAGAGATGGTGCTCGGGACGATGACGGCCGCCGTGCACGACCTGCCGATGGTCGGGGAACCACATGTGGTGATGGCCTGGCCACGGGGGCAGGACGGACGCAAGTACTACAGCGGAACCGCTCTGTATGCCGGCGACGGTCGCCTGCTTGCCCAGGCCGACGCGGTGTGGATCTCGGTGGACGCCTCGACGGTTCGCCCGGCCTGACCATCGCCCCCCAGCTTCGCGGCCGGGCCTGTCCACCACAAAACCGTTGCGAGCGCCCATCGGCCGACCTACCGTATAGGGACACGAGAAGGGAGGTGGTCCGCCTAGTGAGTAACCAACGGACGCGTGAGGTGGCTGTGCGCTAGCCCAGTCCGTCGTCGGCTGCCCTCCGGGGCGATCAGCGACAGGGACGATGTGGTGACCGCAATCCCATGCAGACACCGCAGCCCGTGAGGATGTGCGACCCGTCCATCGCACCCTGGTGCTGCCAGACCTCGCGGGCTGTCCCATGCCCAGCTCCTTCTGCTTGCTCAGCTCAGGCCGCTTTGCTCAGTTCAGGCCGGTTCCTGAACCGAATCCGGCGCCTTTGAGCGGCCTGAACTGAGCAAAGGGGTAGTCAGGCCGGCTCAGCCGAGCAGGACCCGAACCAGCTCGCCGACCGCCTCGTCCGGCGCCCACTCCATCGTGGCGGGGCCGACCGTGAACTCGGTCCACGACCAACCGGGGACGTCCTCGGAGTCCTGCCACTGCGGAGTCACGGCAAGGCGCTCGCGTTCCATCACCGTGACGACCCGTTCAGTCACCGCGTCACCGGGCGCCTCGACGAAGATGCGGAAGGCATTGCAGTGAGGGATCTCGGGGAAGGTGCGAATCCCGCTTGCTGACAACAGTTCCGCCATCACCACAGCCCGCTCGTGATACTCGGCCATGCGCGGCAGCTCCTCGCGCAGCCCGCGAAGGGCGGACACGGCGTACGGAAGCATGGTCCACAGCGTGCCTCCGTGGCGGCTGCGCCAGAGCCGCACCTCGGCGATGACGTCCTCGGGTCCGGCAACGACCGCGCCGGCCAGCCCATGCAGGCCCTTGTAGAACGAGACGTAGACGGTATCGGCGAGGGCAGCGATCTCCGCGGGGCTCCGCCCGAGATTGGGGGCGGACTCCCAGATGCGGGCGCCGTCCAGGTGCAGAGGCACTCCGCGGTCACGGCAGGCGCGTGAGAACGCCGCGAGCTGCTCCCATGACGGCAGCAGGTAACCCCCATCGCGCAGCGGCAGCTCCAGGAGTACGGCACCGAGCGTCCCCAGGATGGCGGCCAGGTGGTCAGCTGTCGGAACGACACCTCCGGTCGTCAACAGCGCCCACTCGAAGCCGTTGAGCAGCCGCGGGCCGTCCTGCTCGTGATGCAGCAGGTGGGACAACTCAGGTATCGCGATGCGCCGGCTTCTGTGCAGATCGCTCAGGACCCGCAAGGTCGACTGCTGCGCCATGGTGCCGCTGGGGAACATCACCGCCGCGGGCTTGCCGAGCAGATCGGCGACCTGGCTCTCCAACGCCGCGACCGGACCGCCCTCGCCATAACGGTCCCAGGACGCATCATCGGACCGGTCGAGCTCGGCGATGACACTGCGCAGCTCTTGCCGCGGCGACACCGGGTGCCTGCCCATGAGGTTTCGTTCGACGCCGGACAGCGCGAGCTGACGACGCTCGGCCAGGGAGGGCGCTAGCTGTGGTTCAGTCATGGCGCCCATCCTTCCCGGTCAGGCTGGCATGCTCACTTCAGGCCGGTTTGCTCAGTTCAAACCGGTGTCTGGGCCGAATCCGGTGCCCGAGAGCGGCCTGAACTGAGCAAGAGGTATTACGGCTGCCGCCTTTCCAGTCGCCATGCCCCGGCATCGTCGAGCGAGCCCTCGCCCGCCCGGACGAAGACGAGGCGGTCGTGCAGCCGGTTGCTCCTCCCGGCCCAGAACTCGACCTCGTCGCAGGTGATCCGGTAGCCGCCCCAGAAGTCGGGAACGGGCACATCGGTGGGGCTGCCCAGGTCTGGCCACCGGGCGGCATACCGCCCGTAGGCCTCCTCCAGACCGGATCTGCCCTCGATCACCTGTGACTGCCTGGACGCCCAGGCGCTGATCCGCGAGCCCCAGGGGCGCTCTCTGAAGTAGCGTTCGACCTCGCCCCGACCCAGTGGGCCGGCCGTCCCGCGGAAGCGGATGGCGCGATACATCCCGGCCCACACCAAGGCCGCCGCAACCCGCGGATTGCCAGCAATCTGAGTGCCTTTGGCCGATTCGAGGTTTGTGACAAAGCCTGGTCCCGCCGAGTCGAGGAAGCGCAGGAGGACGGCTCGGACGTCCGGGCGCCCATCCGCGTCGACCGTGGCCAGGGACATCGCCAGAGGCTCCGGCACGTCGTCCCGCTCGACCGATCGATAGACCGCGTCGTCCACCCAGCGCCGGGCCTGCTCCCATGGTGTGGCGGCAAGCTCGGACTCGGACAGACCCTCACCCGAATACTCCCGGCGCAGCGCATCGCTCATGCCACGAGATTAGGCTGGACCCACGCTCAAGAGGGAGGGCACCATGCCGGGCAAGGCAAAGGCACTGTCCAACGTCGTCAAGCTGGGGGTCAAGTACGGACCCGTGGCGTATGAGGCGATCAAGCACGGCAAGGAGCCGGCCAAGGAGTTCGCCCAGAAGCAGCTGAGCAGGCTCACAGCACGCAAGCAGGCGCTGGCCCACGCCGAAGGGCTCATGGACGGCTCGATGATGTCCGTGTGGGACGGCGACCTGCAGGTTTGGGTCGTGTTCAACGGCAACGAGCCCATCGCCAGTCACCCGACGGTGACCACCCCGCTGGCGGACCTTGTCCAGGGCTACGACCTGGGCAAACGTATCCGGCCCATTGTCGACCTGCGCCCGAACGCCAATCCCCTCAAGGCAATTCGTCGCAAGAGGTGACCGTCAGGGCGTGGGTTCGCGGGCGTCATACCGCAAGAAGCCGCGCTGCCATGCGCTGAGCGCGCCGACGGCAAGGACGCAGGCGATACCGCCCGCGATCGCGGCCACGGCCTCGCTGGATGCCGTTGCGACCGACCCGGCCAAGAACTCGCCCAGGCGCGGCCCACCGGCGACAACCACGATGAACACACCCTGCAGTCGTCCGCGCAGATAGTCGGGGGTGGCCGCCTGCAGGATCGTCGTGCGGAACACGGCGCTGACCGAGTCGGCCGCACCCGCGCAGCCGAGGAAGAGCACGCCCACCCACAGTGCTGACGACCTCGTCAGCACGCTGCCGGCCGAGCCGACTGCCAGCCCGAAGCCGAATACTGAGACGCCCCAAAGGGCGACACAGACCACGACGGCCAGCCCTTGGCGCCGCAGGTGGCCAAGCCTGCCCGAGAAGAGCATCGCCACGATCGAGCCGACGGCGATCGCGGCAGCCATGAAGCCCACCGTCCTGGCCCCACCCCCGAAGGCCAGCGCCGCGACCGCGGGGAACAGAGCCCGCGGCATTGCCAGGATCATGGCGCAGAAGTCCGCGAGAAACGTCATGCGCACGTTTGGCCGGGTTCCGAGGAACCGCAACCCATCGAGCACGCTCGTCAGCCCGGGCCGGCCACCCGACAACCCCTCCGGATGCGGCTCCGGCGGGATCGACGGCAGCCGGAACAGCCCCCACAGCGCCGCCGTGAACAACGCGACGTCCACGGAGTAGGCCAGCTTGTAGCCACCCCAGTCGACCAGGAAGCCAGCCATCAGCGGTCCGACCGTGAGGGCGACGTTGAACGCGAAGACACCGAGGGCGTTGGCCGCCGGGAGGAGATGGCGTTCGAGCAGTCGGGGGTAGATAGCCGAACGGGCGGGACTGACCACGGCGAACCCGGCACTGTTAACCGCGACCAGCAGGTAGAGAACCAGCGGGTTGGTGTTGCCCCCCCACGCCTGCAGCGCCGTGAGGATGCCGGAGGCCCACATGAACGAGCTGGCCACGAGCGCGACCGTACGTCGGTCGTGCGCGTCGATCAGCGCCCCGCCGTAGAGCCCCATGACGATGATCGGCACAAGAGCGAAAAGACCCACGAGTCCGACGGAGAAGGACGACCCGGTCAGGTGGTAGACCTGCAGCCCGATCGCCACGACGGTGAGCTGACTGCCGACGCCTGCCAGGGTGAAGCCGGTGAACAACCGCCGGTATGCCGGGCTGACCCGCAGCGGGGTGAGGTCCAGCAGGATCGGCACGCAGCCAGCCTAGGAGGGCGCACGGATATTTCCCGCCCGGCTGCGGGGTCGGACGGTGCACAATGGCTATTCGACCCGGCGACGACGCCGGCCCTTGAAAGGGTCTCCGCATGAACGAGCGCGACTTCAGACCAGGCCTCGAGGGCGTGATCGCCTTCGAGTCCGAGATTGCCGAGCCTGACAGGGAGGGCGGCGCGCTGCGTTACCGCGGCGTCGACATCAACGACCTGGTCGGGCGGGTGTCCTTCGGCAACGTCTGGGGCCTGCTCGTCGACAATGAGTTCAACCCCGGCTTGCCGCCGGCCGAGCCATTCCCGCTCCCGGTCCACACCGGTGACGTCAGGGTCGACGTCCAGAGCGCCCTGGCGCAGCTCGCCCCGGTCTGGGGGCTCCGGCCGATGCTGGACATCGACGCCGAGCAGGTGCGCGACGACCTCGCCCGCGCCTCGGTCCTGGCCCTGTCGTTCGTCGCCCAGTCCGCCCGCGGCCAGGACCACCCGATGGTGCCCCAGCGGGAGGTGGACAAGGCGCACACCATCGTCGAGCGGTTCATGATCCGATGGCGTGGCGAGCCCGACCCCCGTCACATCGAGGCCATCGACGCCTACTGGGTGTCCGCGGCCGAACACGGCATGAACGCCTCAACTTTCACCGCCCGCGTCATCGCCTCGACCGGAGCCGACGTCGCAGCCTGCCTGTCCGGGGCCGTCGGCGCCATCAGCGGTCCGCTTCACGGCGGAGCGCCATCTCGGGTCCTGCACATGATCGAGGGCGTCGAGCGGTCCGGCGACGCGACGGCATACGTCAAGGGCGTGCTGGACAAGGGCGAGCGCCTCATGGGGTTCGGCCACCGTGTGTATCGCGCGCAGGACCCTCGCGCGCGCGTGTTGCGGGCCACCTGCGAGCGCCTGGACGCACCACGGTTCGCGGTCGCAGCCGCGTTGGAGCAGGCAGCCCTCGACGAGCTCCACGCCCGACGTCCCGACCGGGTCCTCGCCACGAACGTCGAGTTCTGGGCCGCCGTGCTGCTCGACTTCGCCGAGGTCCCCGCGGCGATGTTCACGCCGATGTTCACCTGTGCGCGAACGGCCGGGTGGTCTGCACACGTGCTCGAGCAGAAGCGCACCGGTCGCCTCATCCGCCCGTCGGCCCGGTACATCGGTGAGGCACCGCGCGGTCCGGAGCAGGTGGCGGGCTGGGGGGAAACCGGCTCGTCGGTTCACGCCCTCTGATCCATCCCCACTGCGAGATCTGAGTCCCAGTGAACGGACCACTGGTCCGGCCGCGCGCCGTGGCTGTCACACTGGCGCCTCAGCGATCTGCCAACGGAGTCAGGTCGGGTTCCTTACCCGCCACTTCTCACCCCGAGGTGATTTTGCGTGACTGACACCGCCACCCTGTCCATCCCCGCCGAGCTCCTGCCCGAGGACGGCCGCTTCGGCTGCGGACCGAGCAAGGTCCGTCCGGCCCAGGTCGACTATCTCGCCTCCCTCGGCCGCAGCGTTCTGGGCACCTCTCATCGACAGGCCCCGGTCAGGAACCTCGTCGGACAGGTCCGTAACGGGCTCGCCGAGCTGTTCAGCCTGCCCGAGGGCTACGAGATCATCCTGGGCAACGGCGGCTCAACCGCCTTCTGGGACATCGCCGCGTTTGGCCTGGTCCGGGACCGCGCACAGCACCTGGTGTTCGGTGAGTTCTCGGCCAAGTTCGGCTCGGTCACGCAGAAGGCCCCGTTCCTGGGCGCTTCCACGATCATCAAGGGCGAGCCGGGCACCCTGGCGACGCCCGAGGCGGAGGCTGGCGTCGACGTCTACGCCTGGCCGCACAACGAGACCTCGACCGGCGTCATGGCACCTGTGAAGCGGGTCAACGGCGCCGACGAGGGCGCACTGGTGCTGGTCGACGCCACGTCCGGGGCCGGCGGACTGCCCGTGGACATCGCCGAGTCCGACGTCTACTACTTCGGGCCGCAGAAGAGCTTCGCGGCCGAGGGCGGCCTCTGGCTGGCAGCCTTCTCCCCAGCGGCCTTGGCGCGGGTCGACGAGATAGCCGCCTCCGGCCGGTGGGTGCCCGACTTCTTCAGCCTGCCGACGGCGATCAGCAACTCACGGCTCAACCAGACCTACAACACCCCTGCTGTCTCCACCCTGGTGCTGCTGGCCAGCCAGATCGAGTGGATGAACGCTCAAGGCGGTCTGGACTGGGCCGTGAAGCGGACGACCGACAGCTCCAGCCGTCTGTATGACTGGGCCGAGGCCACGGCATACACCTCGCCGTTCGTCGCAGACCCGTCCGCGCGCTCACTGGTCGTGGGGACGATCGACTTCAGTGACGAGGTCGACGCCGCTTCGGTCGCCAAGGTCCTGCGCGCCAACGGAGTCGTTGACGTGGAGCCCTACCGCAAGCTCGGACGCAACCAGCTGCGTGTGGGGATGTTCCCGGCCATCGACCCTGAGGACATCTCGAAGCTCATCGCGAGCATCGAGTACGTCGTCAGTCAGAGCATGTGACCGGGCGAAGCATGTGAGCGGGCGCAGCAGCTGACAAGGCGCAGCGCCTTCTCAGACGGCGGTGCCGGGGCGCACCAGCGTCACGATCGTCCCACCCGGCGCGAACAACAGCGGGCTCCCGGCGGCGTCAGTGAATGTCGTCGGGGCGCCACGGCTCGATCGATGCCACGTGCCTTCGATCCTCTTGCCGTCCCTGAACAGCACCACGCGACCTGAGCCCACCGACTTGGTGAACGCCGAAGGATTTCCTTTGACATCGACATCGGAGCGGTCCGGGCTCACCTGGCAGAACTGCACGAGCACGTTGGGTTTGGCGACGGGGGCGCCACTGGCGGTGAGGATCCGCCGGCCACCCTCGGTGCGCACATAGCGGGTCAGCTTCGCGTCCCAGACAAAGCTCACGCCAGTGGATCCCACGCGGGTGTTCACGGTCGCCGCTGGTTTCGCGCCTGCAAGCCGAGGATCAGTGACCGCCCAGGTGAACCCCACGTTGCGCACGCCGTCGCCCTTGATGGCAGCACTGACCTGGGCCAGGTTCGAGACGACGTTGTATGGCGCCGGCCGTGAGCGGTCGCGGGAGAAGCCCACCCCTCCACGGTCGTTGATGGAGCTGTGCAGGCCTGACCGGTCCAGGGTGGGCAGGGAGCTGCCACCGCCGCCGCTGGCGACCACGATGATCCGCCCATACTGCCCCAGGAGCTCCGAGTCGCTGGCACGAACGCTGCGGACCGCCCGCACATTCGGCTTGGCGCTGGCGAACACCGCCACCATCCGCGTCAAACCGCCCTCGACCTCCTCGATGTAGATCACATCAGCCTTCTCCAGGCCCATCGATGGCCGCCCGGCCGCTGTGTCGTCGACCTTGACTGCAATCACGGGCCCGCTGGGCGGCGCGCCGACACCTGTGAGTGGATTGGGACCCACCGGGGTTGGTGTCGGGGTGGGGGTCTGCGTGGTCGTCAGGGCGGTCTTGGGCGCAACCTTCGGTTTGGCGTCGCTGCTGCACGCCCCCAGAGCCGCCGCCAGCGCACCAACCGCCAGAACCGTGGTCACCCGAACGGCCAATGTGGCACCTGTCTTCGATCCAGCTGTCAGCACGTCACTCCCACCTCTTGGGCCGTCGCTCCGACGGCGCCTCAAGAGCGTAGTGAACCACGTCCGGCCCGAAACGATCGGATCCCCGGGGGTTTGGTGACCTTGGCCACTCCGTGTCCTTTCGGGCCTGTCGCCAAGCCCGAATTCCTACGGTCAGCCCAAGAATTCCCCAAGGCCGACTTCGGATACTGCTGGACGTACACAGATTCGGAATTGGTGCTCGTCAGTGTCCCGGGCGATCTGGCCGGAAAGCCGGCGGAGAGCCTCCGACAACGGGAGAAACGGCCATGTCGAACAGCACGGGTGTGGAAGCCAACGCGGTCCCCTGGCGCAGGATTCGGGCCGCGCTCCCTGCGGTCGCGTTGATCGCTGCCGGCATCACCTTCGCGGCACCGGTTGCCCCACGGAACATCTCGAGCGCCCCCGTCTCGAAGCACTCGCCCGCGATCGTGGTTCCCGACACCCCGCTGACCATGCCGGCTGCCGGCGGGCCCGGCTGGACCGGTCCCTTCGCGGTGCCCGATCAAAAACCACCGGCTGTGGAGCCTCCCGTTGGCTCAACATCGACTCTGATGCCACGAGTTGGCTCCGCGCCCACTCTCGCGTCGTCACAGGGCATCGCCCGCCTCCAGCAGCTCGACTCCTGCCGTCCTTGACAGCACGGGCATCCCGGTCCGCGCCCTGGATGCCTACCGGAAGGCCGCCACCTTGGTCCAGGCGGCCGATCCAGCCTGCAACATCGACTGGGCGCTGCTGGCCGCCATCGGGCGCGTTGAGAGCAACCACGCCCGCTTCGGTGGCAACCAGCTGGACTCGGCCGGCGTGGCCCAACCGGGCATCATCGGCATCCGTCTGGACGGCACGAACGGCACCGCCCTGATCAGGGACACCGACGGCGGCCGGTGGGACGGGGACACCGTCTTCGACCGGGCCGTGGGCCCGATGCAGTTCATCCCCAGCACCTGGCGGGCCGTGGGCGTCGACGGGAATGGTGACGGGGTCAAGAACCCGCAGGACATGGCCGACGCCGCCACGTCGGCTGCCGTCTACCTCTGCTCAGGGCCCGGAGACCTGACGCGCCCCGGCGACCTTCATTCGGCGATCATGCGGTACAACCCTTCGGAGTCGTACGTCACCACTGTGACCAGCACCGCCGACACCTACCGGCACGGAGTAACGGCACTTCCGGCTTCTTACCTGCTCCCCGTTCAATCGGCCCATCCGACTCGGGATGTCGCCAAAGCTGCACGCATCCGCGAGCTGCACGTCCACGCCGCACCGGCGACGGCAGATGCATCTCAAGCCGCGTCAGTCCAGGAGGCACCAGCGCCCGCGACTCCACGTGCGTCCACACCACCACCACCGGCCCCACCACTTCAAGCCGCGCCCGTGCCTGGTGCAACCGCTCCTGCCCCGGGTCCGTCGTGCATCCCCAACCCGGGCACGCCCGTGCACGCCACGCCGGTCCCTGTAACACCGGTCCCTGCAACACCGGTCCCCGCGGCACCCAGCCCCGCCATACCGTCCCCTGCAACACCCGGCCCTGCCGCACCCGCCACTTGTCAGCCAGTCCCGGCGACGCCGACCCCTGCTGCACCCGGCTCATGCCCGCCGGCCCCGACGGTTCCCGATCCGGCAGCACCCACCCCCGGCCTGACACCGACGGCCGGCACCCCGGCGTCAACGCCGCCTACCCAGCAGGTTTGCACCACCGCATCTTGAAAGGCTCGACCATGAACAACATGGGCTACGTCAGCATCCGGCCCGGTTACTACCACGTGGCCATTGATAACGAGAAGATCGACACCTTGCGGGGGACTACGCCATCTGCTTTGAGGCCTTTGACATCCATGGCCAACAGGTCCGCGGAACGTTCGCGACACCGGGGCAAGCAGCCGAGGTGCTCGCCCTCGAGGCGTATCTGCGTGACCTGTTGACCGATGGGCTGATGGCCTCCTGAAGACTTGGTGGAAACGGCGGTGCAGCTCGACCACGCAATCCACCACGACAACCGGTGCAGACCCCGGGCGCATGGCCGCGCCTCAACGAACCAGCTGTCCAATCAGAACGGTCATCAGCATCGCGACGAGGGCGATCAGCACGATTCCGCGCCGAAACCTGGGAGTCATCAGCTGGCCAGCTCCGGCACTGGCTCGGGAATCTCACCGCGGGTGAGACTGAGTCGAGGCCGCTCGTCGCCGCGGTAGCGCACGCGGATCTTCTCGCTGTGCGCGAGATAGAGCAGAGCGACAACGACCGCCAGCCCCGTCATGACACTGCCGACCAGGATGGTCCAGCGGGGACCCCACGCCGAGCCGATCCACCCGATCACGGGTGATACCAGGGGTGTTCCGCCCATGAAGACCGCGATGTACAGCGCCATGACCCGTCCACGCATCGCCGGGTCCACGCTGAGCTGCACCATCGAGTTCGCCGTCGTGAGGACCGTCAGCGCCGAGAGCCCGACCGGGATCAGCAGGACCGCGAACCAGACGTATGACGGAGCGAGCGCGGCCGCCGCCGAAGCCACGACGAACGCGGCGAGGGACACGAGAAGGATGAACAGGCGAGGGTGCGGACGGCGTGCTGAGAGCAATGCCGCCGAAAGCGATCCGACGGCCATGATCGAGCCGAGCAGCCCGTAGGCACCGGCGCCTTTGTGGAACACGACCGTGGCCATCAGCGCGGTGGTCATCTGGAAGTTCATGCCGAAGGTGCCCAGCACGAACACGAGCGCCATGATCAGCATGATGTCTGGGCGACCGCGAACATAGCGAAGTCCCTCGCGCATCTGGCCCTTGCCACGCGAGAGCGGCGAGGTGGTGAGCTCCTCCGGCCGTATCCTCCACAGTGCGAACAACACAGCCACGAAGCTGAGCGTGTTGATGAAGAACGCCGGACCGGTTCGCACAGCGGCGATGACCAGACCTGCGACGCCCGGCCCAATCACACGGGCTGCGTTGAAGGATGCGCTGTTGAGGCCAACCGCGTTGCTCAGCGACTCGTGCGGCACCATCTCGGAGACGAACGTCTGCCGTGTCGGGTTGTCCAGTGCGGTCGCGACTCCTTGGGCGAAGGCCAGCAGATAGATGTGCCAGAGCTGGACGGCACCGGTGATGACGAGGACTCCGGTGAGCAACGACGTCAGGGCCAACGCGCTCTGGGTTGCGAACAGAAGGCGACGCTTCGGGAAGCGGTCGGTGATGACCCCTGCCAACGGCGCGAAGAGTACGAGTGGGGCGAACTGCAGGGCCGTGACGACCCCCAGCGCGACGGACGAGTGGGGGGTCAGCTCGGTCAGGACCAGCCAGTCCTGGGCGACCCTGCCCATCCAGGTCCCGGTGTTCGAGATGAGGGCGCCCACGGCAAAGACGCGGTAGTTGTAGATCGACAAGGAGGCGAAGGTGGGGCTCATTCGCTGGCCACGCGGGTGAGGATCGCGGTCGCCTTGACCAGCACCTCCCGCTCTTCCGCGCTGATCCCCTTGAGCCTGGTCGCCATCCATGCGTCGCGCCGCCGGCGGGTCTCATTCAGGAGGCAGAGCCCCTCTGCGGTCAGGGAGATGAAGACCTGGCGGCCGTCGAGCGGGTCGTCCGTGCGGGTGACCAGGCCGCGCTCGACCAGCCCGGCAACGGTGCGGGTCATGCTGGGTGGGCTGACGCGTTCGATCTCGGCAATCTCGCGCGGCGTCAGCGCCTTGCCCTCGAGGCGCGCCATGACGCTGAACTGATGTGGCGCCACGAGCTGGGTGCTCTCGTAACGGACCCGCCGACTGATACGCATGCACGCCAGTCGCAGGTCGTTGGCGAGGTGCGCCAGCGACTGGTGCTGTGCGGTCTGGGTCGTTCGTCTACTGGGTGGCATGAGTTCCTTCCGGCCTACTTAGCCTAACTCATTACCCATGCTAACTATTCCCCCGGAATCAGAATGCTTCCGCCACTGGCTCCGGTCAGCCGACGCCGAGCAGGGCCTTGAGGGGGTCCAGTGCGAAGTAGACGACGAACAGCGCTGCGATGACCCACATCAGGGGGTGGATCACCGAGGCCTTGCGGCGCACGATCTTCAGCAGCACGTACACGACGAAGCCCGCGCCGATACCCGCGGTGATCGAGTAGGTGAACGGCATCAGGACGATCGTCAGGAAGGCCGGGATCGCGATCTCGAGGTCGTCCCAGTCGATGCCCTTGACCTGCTGCATCATCAGGAAACCCACCACGACCAGAGCCGGAGTCGCCGCCTCGTACGGGACCACCGAGACCAACGGCGCCAGGAAAGTCGCAACGAGGAACAACAGTCCGGTCACGACGGAGGCAAGACCGGTCCTCGCGCCCTCACCAACTCCCGCAGCCGACTCGATGTATGCCGTGTTGCTGCTGACGCCGCTCGCGCCGCCGGCCACGGCGGCCAGCGAGTCGACGACGAGGATCTTCTGCGTGTTCGGCGGGTTGCCCTCCTTGTCGAGCAGGCCGGCCTCGGCGCCGATCGCAACCATCGTGCCCATCGTGTCGAAGAAGTCGGCCAGCAGCAGGGTGAAGACGAGCAGGATGGCCGAGATCGCACCGATCTTGCTGAATGACCCGAGGAGCGAGAAATGCCCAAGCAGGCCGAAGTCGGGGATGTCCACAAGCTGCGAGGGGATCTTCGGGACGTTCAGTCCCCAGCCGGTGGGGTTGACCAGCTTGCCCGTGGCGTCAAGCTGCCCGCCGATCTTGCCAATCGCCTCCACGACGATGGCCAGGAGGGTGGCGCCGATGATGCCGATGAGGATCGCGCCCTTCACCTTCTTGACGAGCATGACGATGATCGCAAGGAGACCGATGACGAAGACGAGCATCGGCCAGCCGGCCAGGAACCCGCCGACGCCGAGCTCGACCGGCACGGGTCCGGAGGAGGGCTTGCGGATGACGCCGGAGTCGACGAGACCGATGATGGTGATGAACAGGCCGATACCGACGCTGATGGCGGTCTTCAGCTGCGCAGGGATGGCCTGCAGGACTGCCTTGCGGAAGCCCGTGAGAACCAGGACCGTGATGATGGCTCCCTCGATGACGATCAGCCCCATGGCGTCGGCCCAGGTCATTCCGGGCAGCTTGGCGATGCCGAAGGTCACGAAGGCGTTGAGACCCAGACCCGTCGCCAGGGCCAGTGGAAAGTTGGCCACGATGCCCATGAGCAGGGTCATCACGCCGGCCACCAGGGCCGTCGCCGCAGCAACCATGGCGAGGTTGGGGTGCCCACCGCCGCCGAGGAAGCCGCCGGTGGAGTCGGCCTGGGTGCCGATGATCAGCGGGTTCAGGACGACGATGTAGGCCATCGTGAAGAAGGTGGCGAAGCCGCCGCGGATCTCCCGGGCCGGCGTCGAGCCCCGCGCGGTGATCTGGAAGAACGAGTCGATCGCACCGTGCGAGGTGGGCGCTTGCTTGGGTCTGGTGATCGAGGACATGGCGCACAGCGTAGGACGTCGGCACACAGCACCGGCAGCGTGGTCAGCGCGTAGCATCGTGGTTGCTCTGACGACCACGATCCTTCACCGTGAAGGAGCGCCCTACTCTTGTCCCTGTGAGCCCAGAAGAGCCCCAACCGCTGGCCGTCGACACCACAAGACTGCTCGAGATCGGTATCGCGCTCTGGGGGTTTGCGCTGATGGTCACCTTGTTCGTGCCGGCACTTCATCAGGCCAACAGGAGCTGGTGGCCGTGGGCGTGCGTCGCGGGCATCGTGGGTGGCGCGCTGGCTCTGTTGTACGTCCGTCGCGGCCGGGGAAACGCAGCCATGGCACGGCCCCGCCCTGACCCCGGGTGATCCACCCCCGAACCCGCCGGGCTGTTGTCTGGGCTTACCAGCGGTACTCGACGCCGCTCAGGTCCTGGCTGACCTGCCAGAGCCGCGAGGAGAGCCCGGAATCCTGGGCAAGCGCGCTCAGCCGTGCCGGGCCAACGGGCCCGCGACTCTCTCGTAGCCAGCGCGGACCGGTGTACGAGCCGGGCGCGGCCTCGGTCGCTGCATAGAGAACTGGCCTGGCCCCAGAGGCAGCGGACTGGAAGACGACCCGCATCACCCATGGCGCCAAGAGGCGGACCACGGGATTGGCGCCCATGCCCTCGGGGTCCACGGCAAGTCCCGTGGCCGAGATCCCGGGGTGGGCCATGGTCGAGGTGAGGGCTGAGCCATGGGCCGTGGCGCGCCGTTGGAGCTCGGCGCCGAACAGCACGTTGGCCAGCTTGGAGCTGCCGTATGCCCGCTGGCGTCGATAGCGCTGCGGCGGGTTGCCGTCGAGCACGTCGGCACCACCGCTGTGATGGGCCAGGGATGAGACGGTGACCACCCGCGGCGATGCAGCCACCTGCAAGGCCGACAGCAACAGCCCTGTCAGCGCGAAGTGCCCGAGGTGGTTGGTGCCGAACTGGAGCTCAAAACCGTCGCGTGTGCCCTGCCATCGCCGCGGGGTCATGACTCCGGCATTGTTGACCAGCAGGTCCAGCGGGCCCTCCCACGCATCGGCAAAGTGGCGCACCGAAAACGAGGAGGACAGGTCGAGCTCGGCGACGTGGACGTCAATACTCCTGTTGCTGCTGCGGATCCGCTGTGCAGCCTGCTCAGCAGCCGGGAGGTTGCGACACGCCATCGTGACGCGGGCGCCCTGATGGGCGAGCGCGCGAGCGGTCTCGAACCCGATACCCGAGTTGGCACCGGTGACCACGGCGGCCGTTCCGCTCAGGTCAGGGAGGTCGTCCGGAGGGGAGGTCAAGGCCGCGTGCCGGGCGGAAAGCCGGTCTCTTCAGACGACATCGAAGGCGAAGTCGTCCAGAACCGGCTCCTCGGCAGGTTTGGGATCCTCGCGGATCAGGTCGATCTCACTGTGCGCGCCACAACCATGGTCAAGGCTCACGACGCGACCGTCGGAGGGCGACCAGGCGTTGGCGCATACGCCGAAAAAAGATCGAAGTGCACCGGCCATCGGGAAGAAGAAGCCACACGATGAGCAGGGCGCAGGGGCCTGCTCGGCGACCGGCGAGGTGGGTCCGCTCTCCCCGTCATACCACCGCTGGGCAGCGTCCTCTCGGCCCTCGGCGGACAGGACCCGCTTGCGGCCCAGCCCGAGCTCCCACAGGGCAACCGCATCGACGTCCTCGTCGCTGGTGGCCTCTGCACCCGGCTCCAGACGCTGGTCCTCCTCGATGTAGGGCAGAACGTCGCCGGCTCCCAGGTCGCCGGGCGCCACCCGCTGGTCGTACGGAAGCCACTCGGGTGAGAGCAGCGCACCCTCGCCCGGCACCAGGTTGGTCTCGCAGATCGTGGCCTTCTTGCCGCGAGGGACACGCGCGACCGTGATCGCCCAACGCCACCCCGGGTATGCCGTGGCCGTGCACGAGAAGTAGTGGGTTGCGAGGCGCTCCTCATCCATCACGGCACCAAGGTGTTCACCGACCGTTCCCGGCTCGGCGATGCTCTCGGCGGCCTCACGGGCTTGCTCGACCGCGGCGAACAGGATCGCGTCGGCTTTGATCTTCATCGCCTCAGGCGCCCGTCTCGAGCTGGCTGGCAACTCCGTGGAGCACCTTGGCCACCTTGGCTGCCGTGACCTTGTCGGGGTACTTGCCACGGTGCAGCGTGGTCGAGACGCTGTCGAGGAGCTTGATGACGTCCTCGATGATGACCGTGAGGTCTTCGGGGGACGTTCGGTTCTTGGCTGCAACGGACGCCACGACCGAGGGGGCGGGGTCGAGAACACGAACCGAGAGCGCCTGGGCGCCGCGCCTGCCCTCGACGACGCCGAACTCCACGCGCGTGCCGCCCTTGAGCGTCGTGATGCCCTGGGGCAATGCGTCCGCGTGCAGGAATACGTCAGTGCCCTCGTCGTCGCTGAGAAAACCGAAGCCCTTCTCGGCGTCGTACCACTTGACCTTGCCTGTTGGCACAGCCCACCTCTTGCTCATATGTCGGTCGCTGCCCCACATGCGGGCACGCCACGATGGCGCACGTTGCGCTGACCCCAAGGCTAACCGGTTCCGCCAGGGGTTTTACCAGCCGCCCGGCCGGATGGGCCAAGAACGGTCTCTGGCCCAGGAAAAGCGTTTGAGGACTGTCGGTGGCCTTGGCCATACTGGGGCCGGTGACCTCCCCCGCACGTGACCGCCCGTCCCTGGCGTCGTTCTGGAACGACCTGCCCCGCGATGGCAAGCTCCTGCTGTCCACGGTCGCGGTTGAGACGCTGGGCACGGGGCTGGTGCTGCCGTTCGGATTCATCTACCTGCATGAGGTGCTCGGGTTCACGATCGAGACCGCCGGCAGCCTGCTGGCGGTGCCTGCCATCGTCGGCATGGCCGTCGTCGGGCCGGCCGGAGCGCTCATCGACCGACTCGGTGCGCGACGCATCATCCTCGCCGGCATGACGGCCCAGATGCTCGGCAACGTCCTGCTTGCGTTCTCCTCCACCCCGCTGATGGCCTCGTTGTCCTTGGGTCTGCTCGGTGCCGCGGGCGGCGTCTTCTGGCCCGGCTTCAACGCCATGATCGGCGCAGTGGTGCCATCGGCCATCCGGCAGCGTTACTTCGGGATCAACTTCACGTTGGTCAACCTCGGCATCGGCATCGGGGGGCTGTTGTCGGGGTCCATCGTCGACGTCCATCGACCAGGAACGTTCATCGCCATCTATCTGGGCAACGCGCTCAGCTTCCTGGCGCCTCTGGCTGTGCTTCTCGGGCCGCTTCGGCACGTGAGCGGCAAGGTCGACCGCCCGGTCAACGAGCTGGACGGCTCCCGGGTGCGGACGTCGTACCTGGACGTCCTGCGGGACAAGGCGGTGGTGCCGGTGATCGCGCTGACCTTCCTGTCCGCGTTCGTGGGCTACGCGCAGGCCGAGGCGGGCTTCACTGCCTATGCGCGGCTCGTCGGACAGGTCTCCACGCGAACGATCGGCTATGCCTTCGCCGCCAACACCGCGACCATCGTGCTGCTGCAGCTGCTGGTGCTGCAGCGCATCGAGGGTCGCCGTCGCACGCGCGTCATCCTCGTTCTGTCTGCTCTGTGGGCGGTGTCCTGGCTGATGACCGGCCTCTCCGGCCTGATCCCGGGCAGCTCGGCGGCAGCGGTGCTGATCATCGGCGGCTTCTCGGTGTTCGCGCTCGGCGAGACCCTCCTCCAGCCGACCATCCCGGCGATCACCAACGACCTTTCACCCGATCATCTGCGCGGGCGGTACAACGCCGTGATGGCCGGCGCCTTCCAGCTGGCGGCGGTCACCGGGCCGGTCGTGGCAGGGATCATGCTCGGCGCCCGCTTCAACGCGGCGTTCATCGGCATGCTGATCCTTGGCTGCGCCGTCATGGCCTTCATCGCCCTCGCGGTCGAGCGACGGATACCCGCCCGGGCCAACGGCGTCAGGACTTCGGCTGCGGAGCTCAGCCCGGTGTGACCCCCCACGCGGCCGAGAACTCCTGACCGGGCTCGAGGACAAGCAGGTCGTCGCCCGAGTTGAAGGCGTCCGGCGGACAGGTCATGGGCTCCACCGCGATGCCGCTGGTGCGCCGGTCAACGAGTGGCAGCGAGTCGCCTGTGAAGACCTGCACCCACGGGTACGCCGTGGCGTCCGCCCACACGGTGACCGCGCGGCCGGTCCGCGGGTGGGTGAGAGTGACCCGCCATCGACCGTCGGTATCGGCGACGATGTCGGTGAACGCGGTGTCGAGCGCCGTATCGCCCAGCAGTCTGGCCCTGCGAAAGTCCCGATCGGTGCCCTCCACCGCAGCCAAGTCCTTGGGCAGCAGACGGTCGTCCACCTCAAGGCGAGAACCCGCTGGTATGACGATCCACACCTCGTCCGCACGGTCCTCACCGACGCTGAGGTAGGGGTGCGCACCGAAGCCGAACGGCGCGGCGCCGGCTCCGACGTTGACGGCGCGCGGTGTCACGATCAGGCCCTCGTCGCCCAGTGCGTAGGTGACGAAGAGGTCCAGGCTCCATTCCCAGCCCTGCTGCGGACGCAGCCGGCATACGAGGCTGATCGACTCCTGGGTCTGCGTCAGGACCGACCAGATGGCCCAACGCACCAGACCATGGATCGCGTTGCCACGATCGGGCTCGGAGAGGGCGAGCCGGTGACTCCGGCCGGACGAGGAGTACCTGCCGTCCCGGATCCGGTTGGGCCACGGCATCAGCAGCTGACCACGTCCGCCCGAGCACTTGGCTTCCGGCAGGTATCCGGCAATCACGTCCCGGCGGCCAAAGGTGTAGGCGCGGACGCCGCCACCCACCTGGACGACGACCGCTTCATGATCGCCATGCCGGATGGTCCACTGTTCTCCGCTGGGGAGCACCTGGTTCGGGGTCACGAATACATGGGTTGCGGTCTAGTTGCTCGGCAACGAGCCCACCGTCGCCGGCATCGCAAGCGTGGTGATGGCAACCTTGTCGGAGGCGCGAGCCAGGACGAACGCCTGCCCGCCCTTCGCGAGTGCCGCCCCCCCGGACGTGGTCGCGGCGTTGCGGCCGTAGGTGCCCTCGAAGCCGTCCGTGCTCTTGAGAGTGATCGAGGTGCCGCTCAGCGCGGTGACCTCGCCGCGCTGGAACACCAGTGCCTGGACGGCACCGCCGACGTTCGCGGTCACGTCACCGTGCAGCGCAGTTCCACCCAGCAGGTTCGCGAGCCCGCCGAGCCCCTGGCCCCGACCGCCCGGCAACCCGGGCAGGTTGCGGGGGTTCCTGTTGTTGTTTGTGCCAGGTCCCTGACCCTGACGGTTACCGAATCCGTTGCCGTTGCCGTTGCCGTTGCCCGGGCCGTTCTGGCCGAGGAAGCGGTCGACCTGCCGGTTCCCCAGCAGGGCGACCCGATCGTGGTTACGCAGCACCACCAGGCCCGTGACGCCGATGCCGAGCAGCAGAAGAAGGGCGACGGCAGCAGCAGAGAGGGCAAGGGCCAGGCGCCGACCGGACGTGGAGGTTGCCTGGCGCCATCTGCTCGTGGGGGGCGGGTACACCGGAGCGGGGCCAGCGGTCGGTCCAACCGGCGGGGCACTGTAGGCGGGCGCCATCGGCTGGGTAGGTGGGTTGCCCCCCGCCGGCTCGTTGGACGGTTGGTGAGGCGGCGTGCTGGGCGGCTGCACCGGAGGCTGATCTGACATGAAGTTCCCTTCGCTTAGCCCCAGCATCCCGCACCCACGCGAGAGATGTCAGGGAAAAGCCTGAGAGTTGCCTATGAGCCGTGCTTGGCCAGCCCGAGGATCTCCACCGCATCCGCCCGCATCTCCACCTTGCGGATCTTGCCGGTCACGGTCATCGGGAACCCGTCGACGACATGGACGTAGCGCGGCACCTTGTAGTGCGCGAGCCTGCCGTCGCAGAACGTCCGAACACCCTCTGCTGTCAACGGTTCCGAACCCGGGCGCATCACAACCCAGGCCATCAGCTCCTCGCCGTACTTCGGGTCGGGGACACCAATGACCTGGACGTCGGCGATGTCGGGATGGCTGTACAGGAACTCCTCGACCTCGCGTGGATAGACATTCTCACCGCCCCGGATCACCATGTCCTTGATCCGGCCGACGATGGATACATAGCCGCCTTCATCCATCGTCGCCAGGTCGCCGGTGTGCATCCAGCCAGCGGCGTCGATGGCCTCCGCGGTCTTGTCCGGCTCGTTCCAGTAGCCCAACATCACGCTCGGGCCGCGCGTGCAGAGCTCACCGGGCGCTCCCCTGCCGACGACTCGTCCCATGGCCGGGTCCACGACCTTGACCTCGATGTGCGGAATAACCCGTCCCACGGTCTCCGTCCGCCGAGCCAGGTCGTCGTCGACCCGGGTCATGGTCGAGACCGGCGAGGTCTCGGTCATGCCATACGCGATGGCGACCTCCGACATGTTCATCTCGGCTATCACGCGTTTCATCACCTCGACGGGGCACGGCGAGCCGGCCATGATCCCCGTGCGCAGCGAGGACAGGTCATAGGTGGCGAAGTCTGTGAGCCCCAGCTCGGCAATGAACATCGTCGGAACCCCGTAGAGACTCGTACAGCGTTCCTGCTCAACGGCTTTGAGGGTTGCGGCAGGGTCGAACGCCGGGGCCGGGATCACCATGCAGGCCCCGTGGCTCGTGGCCGCGAGGTTGCCCATGACCATGCCGAAGCAGTGGTAGAACGGCACCGGCAGACAGATCCGGTCATGCTCGGTGTAGCTCACGAGCTCGCCCACGAAGAAGCCGTTGTTGAGGATGTTGTGGTGGCTCAGCGTCGCCCCCTTGGGGAACCCCGTCGTGCCGGAGGTGTACTGGATGTTGATCGCGTCGTCGGAGTCGAGCGTGGACATCCGCGCGACCAGCTGGTCCATGGAGGCGCCGGCCCCGGCGGCGACCAGCTCGTCCCAGCTGGCCTCGCCGATGTAGACGACCTCGCGCAGGTCCGGCCACTGTGACCGCACCTCATCGATCATGGCCCGGTAGTCGGACGTCTTGTGCACAACGGCGCTGACGAGCATGCGCAAGCCCGACTGCCCAAGGACATAGGCGAGCTCGTGACTTCGATAGGCCGGGTTGACGTTGACCAGCACCGCGCCGACCTTGGCCGAGGCGTACTGCAGCACGGTCCACTCAGGACAGTTCGGCGCCCAGATGCCGATCCGGTCGCCGGCTTCAACGCCAACGGCCAGCAGGCCAAGCGCGAGGGCCGTGACGTCGGCATCGAGCTCGAGGTACGTCCAGCGGCGGCCGCTGGGCACGTCGACCATGGCCTCAGCATCGGGGAAACGCGCAACAGTGCGCGCAAGGTTGTCCCCGATCGTGTCACCCAGCAACGGTGTTTCGGAGGTTCCTGAGCCGTAGGACGGGAGCGTTTGAGCGTGCACATTTCCTCCACTTTGCGAGACGTGGTTTGCGCCCATCCTCGCCACCGTCCCTCTGTACGGCAAGCAAGGCCTCGCCAGCCAACTACCGTATGACGGGTGCGCCCCTCCTCGTCCCGACCAGCCTCCGCCCTCAGGAGCCTTGCTGATGACGTCCGGGGTCGAAGTGACGATCAGCTCCAGGAGCTGGTGCGCCGTCGGCCCGACCTGGCCCGGCCTGCGCCCAGCGACCTGACCTCGCTGGCCGCTCGCGCCAGCACGCGCTCCAGCGTCCAGCGGGCCCTTGATGGACTCGACCGGGGGCATCTGGAGGTCCTCGAGGCGCTCGTCGTCAGCGGCGACCCGGTCGACCTCGGCAGGACCACAACACTCCTCGGTCGGCCGGCGATGTCCCTGGACGGGTTCGTCCAGGACCTGTGGGATCGGGCACTTCTCTGGCGCGGCGGCGACGGCCAGCACGTCGTGAGGGCGGCCGCCGAGGTGCTCGGCCCCTATCCGGCCGGCCTCGGACCGACCATCGCCGAGCTGCGCGGCTCCACCCCCGCGTCGTACGCCTCCCCCGAGGCGCTCGATGCCGTCATCGCCACGGCACCCGCGAACGCTCGAAACATCCTGGACAAGCTCACGTGGGGGCCGCCCATCGGCACGTTGTCGCCCGGTGGTCCGCTGGCTGACGTCGGTACGTGGCTGCTGTCCCATCAGCTGATCTGCGCCCTGTCCGCCGACCACGTGGTCCTGCCGCGCGAGGTTGCGCTGCGACTGCGCGGGGACCGGCTTCACCGTCAGATGGCGCTGACCGCCCCCGACCTGAGGGTCGTCGCCCACGAACAGTCCTCGGTGGATGCCGCGGCCGGGGGACAGGCCTCGGAGATGCTCGGGCTCGTGGACGAGATCGCAGCGGACTGGGGGCCTCGTCCCCCTCGAGTTCTGCGGGCCGGCGGCCTCTCTGTGCGCGATCTCAAACACCTGTCCGTGATCCTCGACGTTGATGCGGCACATGCCGCATTCGTTGTCGAGATTGCTTATGCCGCAGACCTGTTGGCCGACGATGCCTCGCTGGAGCCCGTGTGGGCACCAACTCCGGGGTACGACGAGTGGCAGCAGAGGCCATCCGCGCGCCGGTGGGTCCGGCTCGGCAGAGCCTGGCTGGCCTCGGGTCGCGCGCCGCACCTGGTGGGCGCGGCTACCGCCGGTGGAGGGAGCGCCATCAACGCCCTCAGCGCGGATGTCGTCTATCCGCCGGCGCGTCAGCTGCGGGGCGACGTCCTGAGGGAGCTTGCTGCCCTGCCCGAAGGCCAGGCACCCGATCTGGTCGACCTCAGCGATCGCATCCGCTGGCGCAGGCCGATGCGCCGGGCCGAGATCATCGAAGCGGTCACGGCCGCAGTGCTTCGCGAAGCCGAGTGGCTCGGGGTCACGGGGCGCGGCGCGCTCAGCAGCGCCGGGCGCCTGCTCTTCGACCCCGGCGCGGATCCGTCTGCTGCGGAAGAGTCCATCAGCACCCACTTGCCGTCACCCGTCGAGCACGTCCTGCTGCAAGGGGATCTCACCGCTGTCGCGCCGGGTCGCCTCGAAGGGAGCATCGCGCAGTTCATGCGCCTGGTCTCCGACGTTGAGTCACGTGGCGGCGCAACGGTTTACCGTTTCTCCCCGGAGAGTGTCCGTCGGGCCCTGGACGCTGGATGGTCGTCTGCCCAGGTTCTCACCGCGCTGCGGGATGCAAGCCGCACGCCGGTTCCGCAGCCTCTGGAGTACCTCGTGGGCGATGTCGGACGCCGCCACGGACAGACACGGGTGGGCTCGGTCTCGGCATACATCCGCAGCGACAACTCCGCGGTGCTGGACACCATGCTGGCCGACCGTTCCTTGGCGGCGCTACAGCTCAAACGCCTTGCGCCGACGGTCGTCGTATCGGCAGCACACACAACAGTTGTCCTGGAGATGTTGCGCGAGAACGGTTTTGCACCGGTCGCCGAGAAGACGGACGGTGGGGTCATCATCCCCCGCGTCTCGCGGCACCGAACCCCCGCCCGGCGCCAGCCGGCCGCGCCGACACTCGCAGCCGTCGTTGATGACGAGGTGACCGAGACTCTCGTCGCCGCACTTCGCGCAGGAGAGGAGTCGGCGGCATACGAACGCGCGCGCGAGCAGTCCCAGCCCGGACCCCGGCTGCCATCCACGGAGCCAGCAGTGGCGCTTGCCCTCCTTCGCGAGGCGTCTGCCGACGGCCTCGGACTCTGGATCGGCTACGCCGATGGCGATGGTCGCGTATCGCGAATTCTGTTCTACCCCAAGCGAATCGAGGGTGGACGCGCATACGGCTCGGTCGAAGGGTCCAATGTCGAACGCGCATTCTCGATCCACCGGATCACCGGCGCAGCGCTCGGCTGAACTGTCAACGCCTGATGCCTACTGATCTTGCAACAGCTCTCCCACAACGGCTTTCGCGCCCGCCTTCTGCAACCGCATGACCACCCGTTCGGCACTGGCCTCGCTGACTCCCGACACCACGACAACGGGGAAATCCGCAGCGAGGTCTCTCGCCGACATGAGGTCGAGCCCGGTCGCCTCCGAGATGATGGCGATGACCAGGATCGGTCTGCCTCCGATCAGCTGAAGAACGACGTGATAGTTCCCCGGCTCGGTGAGCTCGGCAGAGGCTCGGCCCGGCTTGCGGAGGGCGGCCTCAGCGCGACGCAGCAACCAGCCCTTCAACCCTTTGGGTATCGAAGCATCCGTCGCCGTCGGCTCGTTCGACATCGGGCCGTTCGACGTCGGGCCGTTCGACGTCGGCTCGTTCGGCGTGTCCTCAGCCATCGCTGCCCGCGAGCGCCTTGACGGCCCGCGACGGCGACGGCCGGCCCAGGTGCCCGGCCATCCAGACACTGGTCTGCACCAGCGCGCCAAGGTCCACTCCGGTATCGATCCCCAGGCCGTCGAGAGCCCAGACAAGGTCCTCGGTCGCCAGGTTGCCGGTCGCGCTCTTCGCGTAGGGGCAGCCCCCCAGCCCACCCGTTGAGGCGTCGACGACAGTCACTCCGTGTGCGAGGGCTGCCAGGGTGTTTGCGAGCGCCTGTCCATAGGTGTCGTGGAAGTGCACCCCTATGCGATCAGCGCCAATACCTTTGGCGCCCAACGCATCCAGCAGTCGGTGAACGTGTCCGGTGGTGCCGGTGCCGATGGTGTCTCCCAGGCTGAGCTGGTCACAGCCCATGTCCATCATCCGGGATGCGACGTCCAC
>Ga0209638_1000197_pt1 | contig 40619 bp, 36 predicted proteins | sample BarGraNGADG00211_FD_184490 | JGI IMG/M metagenome (GOLD analysis project Ga0209638, IMG submission 184490) | Arctic peat soil microbial communities from Barrow, Alaska - Barrow Graham LP Ref core NGADG0002-211 (SPAdes) (version 2) | ecosystem: Environmental > Terrestrial > Soil > Wetlands > Peat...
GATGGCGGCCGGGGCCGCGTCGAAGACCGGCAAGATCGGCTTCGTCGCCCCGTTCGCGATCCCCGAGGTCATCCGCGAGATCGACGCCTTCACGATGGGCGCCCGGGTGACGAACCCGAAGGCAACGGTCAAGGTCGTCTGGACGAACACGTGGTTCGCGCCCGCGACCGAGCGCTCCGCGGCCGAGAGCCTCGTCGCCGCCGGGGTCGACGTGCTCGGCGACGGCCAGGACAGCCCGACGACGGGTCAGGTCGCCGCGGCAGCGGGCCTGAAGTGGACCGGCTATGACTCCGACCAGACCTCGTTCGCGCCGGATGCCTGGCTGACCGCGACGACCTACAACTGGGGCCCGTACTACACGCAGGAAGTGACCGCCGCCATGGGTGGCACGTGGAAGAGTCACTTCTACTATGGCGGGTTTGCCGACGGGTTCATCGTCATGGCTCCCTTCGGCAAGTCGGTTGACGCGGCGACGCAGGCGGCCATCACGGCCAAGGAGGCCGCGATCAAGGCCGGGACCTTCGACCCGTTCACCGGTCCGATCACCAAGCAGGATGGGACCATCGGCGTGCCGGCCGGAACGACGCTGAGCGTCAACGACAAGTACTCGCTCAGCTGGTTCGTGCAGGGCGTCATCGGCAGCGCGAAGGGCTGAGCGGAACCTCCAGCACCTGGGGGCGTCCCGTGATGGAGCGACGTTGGATATCCGCGCCGACGGATTGACCGCCGCATCCGCAGAAGCCGCCACCACCGGCTCACCCCCGGCGGTGGCGGCTCTCGGCGTGACCAAGCGCTTCGCCGGTGGCGTGGTTGCCAACGACCGCGTCACGTTCGAGGCGAGACGCGGCGAGGTGCACGCGCTCCTCGGGGAGAACGGCGCCGGCAAGACCACGCTCTGCAACATCCTCACGGGGATGTACCGGCCCGACGAGGGCGAGGTCCGCGTCGATGGCAAACCCATCCGCCTGCACTCGCCGCACGAGGCGCAGGCGGCCGGGATCTTCATGGTTCACCAGCATCTCAGCCTCGTCGACAGCCTGACGGTCGCGGAGAACATCGTGCTGGGCTGGTCGCGACAGGGAGGCCTGAGCTTCTCTTCCCGCACGGTCGAGGCCGAGATCGACGAGATCGCGTCGCGCTACCAGATGGCCGTCGACCCGAGGGCCAGGATCTGGCAGCTGTCGCTCGGCGAGCGCCAGCGTGTCGACATCCTGAAGGCGCTCTATCGAGGAGCGAGCATCCTCATCCTGGACGAGCCGACAACCGTCCTGACCCCGTCGGAGATCGAGCAGCTGTTCTCCAGCGTCCGGGAGATGGTCGCCGGCGGCCGCACGGTCATCTTCATCTCCCACAAGCTGCCGGAAGTCTTCGCGATCGCCGACCGGACCACGATCCTGCGCAGGGGTCGCTCGATGAGCACGCTCGAGATCGGCGAGACGGACGCGCGACAGCTTGCCCGCCTGATGGTCGGCCACGAGATGTCGCTGGACGTCCCACGTCGCGCGTCCACCGAGGCGGCGGCGCCTGCCGCGGAACCCCGATCCGTGCTCGACCTGGATGCCGTGTCCGTGCAGGGGGACTTCGGCACACAGGCGCTGCGCGAGGTGTCGCTGACCGTGCGCGCCGGCGAAGTCCTCGGGATCGCCGGGGTGTCCGGAAACGGGCAGCGTGAGCTCGCCGAGGTCATCGCCGGCCTTCGGCCGGCCACTGGCGGAGCCATCCGGGTCGACGGCGAGAAGCTGGTCTCCGGCGACGCCCGGGATGCCATCCGACGTGGCGTCGCCTACATCCCCGAGGATCGCATGGGAACCGGCGTCTCGCCGAACCTGTCGGTGGCCGAGAACCTGATCCTGAAGTCGTATCGGCGCGACAGCCCGCACGCAGGACCCATCCTCCTGATGCGGCAGGCAGAGGCGCAGGCGACGGCCCTCATGGCACGCTTCGACATCCGGGCGCCTGGACCTCGCACGCTGGTCCGCCAGCTCTCCGGGGGAAACGTGCAGAAGGTGGTCCTCGCACGTGAGCTCTCCTCGGACCCGCGCCTGGTCGTGGCTGCCTCGCCGACGCGCGGCCTGGACGTCGGCGCGACGGAGTACGTTCGAAACGTGCTGCTGGACGCGGCGAGACGGGGTGCCGGCGTTCTGCTGATCAGCGAGGACCTCGACGAGATCATCGAGCTGTCGAACCGGATCGCGGTGCTGTACGGGGGCCGGGTGGTCGGCGTCATGGATTCGGCAGATGCGACCTACGAGCAGCTCGGCCTGCTGATGGCCGGGGCGGCTTCGTGATCTCGATCGAGCGAAGCCTCGTCACCCCGCGGTGGCAGCGCGTTGCCCTGCCGGTTGCCTCGCTCGCCATCGCGGCGATCCTCGCCGGTATCGTCCTCGCGGCCTCCGGGCACGATCCCCTCGCGACCTACCAGCAGATCTACGAGGCTTCATTCACGTCGACCGGCGCCCTGACGGCCACGTTCATCTACGCGACGCCCCTGCTGTTCACCGGCCTGTGCGTCGCGCTCGCCTTCCGGATGCGCGTCTGGAACATCGGCGGCGAAGGACAGCTCTACATGGGGGCCGTCGGGGCCGCAGGCGTCGGGCTTGCCCTCGGCGGTTGGCCGCAGCCTCTCCTGATCGCAATGATGATGGTGGGCGGAGCGGTGGCCGGCATGCTCTGGGCGATGATCCCGGGCCTGCTGCGCGCGTACCTCCACACGAACGAGATCCTGACCTCGCTGATGCTCAACTACGTGGCCGGCCTCCTCATGTATTACCTGATCTACGACAGCGCATCGTTCTGGCGCGACACGACCTCGGCGAGCGCGCTCGTCTTCCCGCAGGGCAAGTACCTGCTGCCGGCCGCGGACTGGCCCGGCATCGTCATCGGGTCGTTCACGCTGCCGTTCGGGTTCGCCGCCGGGATCGTCCTCGCCGTCCTGCTCCTGGCGCTGATCCGGTTCACCCGGTTCGGGTTCGAGATGCGCGTGATGGGCGATTCGCCCGCGGCCGCGACGTACGCCGGGATGAGCACGAGGCGGAAGATCGTCACGGTCATGGCCCTCTCCGGCGGCCTTGCCGGGCTCGGCGGAGCGAGCCAGATCGGCGACTTCGGTCACGTCCTCGACCCGCGGGGGCTTCAGCAAGCCGGCTACGGGTACACCGGGATCGTCGTGGCCGCTCTCGCGCTCTACAACCCTCTCGCGGTGGTGATCGTCTCGATCCTGATCGGCGCCCTGACGAACGCGGGCTTCGCCCTGCAGGGCCCGCTGTTCCCGATCGGCCTTGTTGGGACCATGGAAGGAATCATCCTCTTCAGCGTGCTCGGCGGCGAGTTCCTTGGCCGGTACCGAATCCGGTTCGGTCGCGCCCCGGCACCGGCCATCGCCGCGGACGAAGAGTCGGGCATCCCGTGAGCAGAGGCGAGGTGACCCGGTGAGCTCGGATCTCGCGGTGTCGATCGCGGTCTCGGCGATCGCCTACGGCACGCCGCTCGTGCTCGCCGGGCTCGGGGAGCTGCTCGCCGAGCGGTCCGGCGTGTTGAACCTCGGGGTCGAGGGCATGATGCTGATGGGAGCCGTCACGGCGTTCTTCGCGTCGCAGATGCTGCCGGGGCCCGGTTGGGCCGTCCTGATCCTGGCCCTCGCCGCCGCCGCCGCCGCGGGCGCGGCCATGGCCCTCATCCATGCGTTCCTCTCCATCACGGTCCGCGTCAACCAGATCGTCTCCGGGCTGGCGCTGACGATCTTCGCGGGGACGATCGGGCTCTCGTCCTATGCCGGTCAGGTCTGGGGCATCGGCGGGCAGCACGGCCTTCACCAGCTGAGCAGGCTCGACGTGCTCGGGCTGTCGGACGTGCCGGTCGTCGGGCCGATCCTCTTCAACCAGGACGCGATGGTCTATCTCTCGTGGGGCCTCGTCGCACTCGTCTCCTACTACCTCTATCGAACGCGGTTCGGGCTCTACCTCCGGGCGGTCGGCGAGTCGCCCCGCTCGGCGGACGCCATGGGAATCAACGTCAGCGCGTACCGGTACGTGCACACGGTCCTCGGAGGCGCCCTGGCGGGCATCGGCGGCGCCTACTTCACGCTCGCGATCGCGCCGATCTGGACGGACGGTCTCACGGCGGGAGCGGGGTGGATCGCGATCGCGCTCGTGATCTTCGCGTTCTGGCGACCCGACCTCCTCCTGGTGGGCGCCTACCTCTTCGGTGCGCTCTCCAGCCTCGGGTTCACGCTGCAGGCGAACGGGGTGCAGCTCCCGTCGGAGCTGTTCTCGTCGCTCCCCTACGTGATGACCGTCGTGGTGCTCGCCGCCGCGTCCACGACGCTGGCGCGGCGGCGCATCGGGACGCCCGCCGCGCTCGGCGTCCCGTACGTCCGCGAAGAGGGGTAGCCCCGGCGGCGCTCGGCATCCACGGCGTCCGGGGAGAGCGCGGGCACTGACCCGGGCGGGTCGGTCAGGCCTCCTCGTCGCTCCGCGACGCGTCGTTTCGCGACGCGTCGTTTCGCGACGCGTCGTCCGGGGAGGCGAGCAGCTCCATCTGCACGAAGCCGCTCGTGTCGAACGCCAGCTGGCCTGGCGCAGGCTCTCCCGAGCCGCGATCGCGGAGCGGCGCGTACTCGAGGACGACCCTCTCGTCGCCCTCCACGAGCGTGTAGACGATGAGCTGGTCCGGCCGCGTCTCGAAGTCGAGGTGCTCGAACGAGTCCACGTTCAGGCAGATCGAGAGCGGCGTGAAGTAGCTCGAGGTCTCGGGATCGTCGATGACCACCCGCTCCACCCAGCCGGTTCCCGTCGCGACCAGGTCGCGCCCGCGGAAGTAGCGGTAGGAGACCGTCTGCTTGACCAGGGGTCGCAGAAGGTTGTGGATGTCGGTTCGCGAGGCGACGATCCCGCTGTTCACGTAGAACCGCGCCGGAGTCGGACGCGCCATCGGGCATCTCCTGCCGTTCGCCGTCTTCCCGAACGAGCCGGCGGCTCGCGCGCCCCGGCTGACGGGGCGACTGGCCGATGGTAGCGCACGCCGCGGCGTCCGGCCCCACGCGGCCGGTTGCGGTTCGGGGTCGTTCGGCGGCGGCCCTGCAGGCCTCGCGGCGGCGCATCTGCGTCGCTCCCGACCCGGCTCCAGCATGCGGCCCTATGATCGCCACATGCTCCTCGTGATCGACGCCGGCAACTCCCATGTCACGGTCGGCCTGGCCCGGGACGGCGCGCTGATCGGCTCCCGGCGAGCAGCCACCCGCCCGAGCGCGACACCCGACGAGCTGGAGGTCCTCCTCGCGGGCCTCCTCCGCCTCGATGGCGAGGACCTTGCCGGCGTGCTCGCGATCGCGATCGCGAGCACCGTGCCCGCGCTCGCCGATGCCTTCGAGGCGATCGCCGCCCGACGGGAGATCCCCTGCGTCGTTGCGGCGGCGGGCACGATCCCGATGGCGGTGCGCGTGGATCACCCGAGCGAGGTCGGCCCGGACCGGCTGGTCAACGCGTATGCCGCCGCGCACCTGCTGGGCACGCCCGCGATCGTCGTCGACTGCGGCACCGCGACCACGTTCGACGTGGTCGACTCGCACGGCGCGTTCGTCGGCGGCGCGATCGCCCCCGGCCTCCAGCTCGGGCTGGAGGCCCTTGCGAGGCGGACGGCACGCCTCCCGCTCGTCGAGCTTCGCGTTCCCGACGGCTCGATCGGGCGGGACACGGCCTCGGCGATCCGGGTCGGCACGGTCCTTGGGCACCGGATCATGATCGAGGGGATCCTGGGCCACATCCGTCGCGAGCTGGCCACGAACGCCGGGATCCCCGCCGGGGACGTCCGGACGATCCTGACGGGCGGCCTGAGCATCCTTCCGTGGGCCCGGGCGATCGAGGGCCTCGACGGGATCGACCCCGACCTGACGCTCAAGGGCCTCGTCCATTTCCACCGCGTGGTCGCGGGCGACGAGGCGCCCGCGTGACCGGGCCCGGGCGCCTCGACGGTCGCCTCGTGGCGCTGGGCATCACCGGCTCCATCGCGGCGTTCAAGGCGGTGGACCTGCTGCGCCTCTTCCGCGCCGAGGGCGCCGACGTCGTCGTGCTGATGACTCCGTCGGCGACGCGCTTCGTCGCCCCGCTCACGCTCGCCGCGCTGAGCCGGCGGCCCGTGGACGCGGACGTGCTTGACCTTCTCCCCGACGGGCGCATCGGCCACGTGATCACCGCCGACGCCGCGGACGTGGTCGTGGTCGCGCCGGCGACGGCGCACTGGCTGGGCGCGATGGCACACGGTCTCGCGGCGGATGTCGTGACGGCCACGTGCCTTGCCACGTCAGCGCCGGTCGTGGTCGCGCCGGCGATGGACGGCGACATGTACGCCCACCCCGCCACCCAGGCGAACGTCCGGATCCTCCGCGACGCGTTCGGCTACCGGATCGTCGAGCCCGAGACGGGCGGCCTCGCCTCGGGCCAGGTCGGGGTGGGGCGCCTGGCCGCGCTGGAGCGGATCGTCGACGCGGCCGTCGAGGCCGTCGGGGCGCGTCCGATCCGGAAGCCCGACCCCGCCGACCGTCCGCCACGCCTGCCCGACGCGGAGAACTTCGGCCGGGACGCGGACGACCTCGCGGGCCGCCACGTGGTGGTCACCGCGGGTGGGACCGCCGAGCCGATCGACCCGGTCCGCTTCATCGGCAACCGGAGCACCGGCACGATGGGCGTCGCCCTGTGCGAGGCGGCCCGCGACCGGGGTGCCCGGGTCACGCTCGTGGCTGGGATGCTCGCGGTCGCCATCCCGGATGGCGTGGCGGTGGTCCGCGCGGAGACCGCGTCTGCGATGGAGGCGGCGCTCGCCGCGCTCGTGGAGACCCCCACCGGGCGTGCCGGCTTCGACGCCCTGGTCATGGCCGCCGCGGTGGCCGACTTCCGGCCGGCGGCGCCGGCCGACCGCAAGATCGCGCGCACCGACGCGGGCCTGACCCTGGAGCTGGTCCCCAACCCCGACGTGCTGGCCGGGCTGAGTCGACGCGTCGGCGGGCTCGACGCGACGGGGGCCCCGGCCGGGCGCCCGATCCTGCCGCGGCCCGTCCTGGTCGGCTTCGCCGCGGAGACCGGTGGCCTGGACCGCGTCGCCGCGAAGCTTCGCGCCAAGCGGGTCGATCTCCTCGTCGCCAACGATGTGGCCGAGCCGGGTTCCGGGTTCGGGACCTCGACCAACCGGGTCACGCTCTTCGCGGCCGACGGAGGCGTCGACGCGCTGCCGCTCCTTCCGAAGCGCAGCGTGGCCGACCGGATCCTGGATCGCGTCGTGACGCTGCTGGACGCTCGCGACGCGCCGGTGCAGACTGGCGCGACAGTCACGCCCGGGAGGACGACGCCGTGAGCAGCACCTCGGAGAACGCGCAGCGCCTGACGGTCGTGGACATCGCCCGCATGCACGCCGACGGCGAGCGGATCGCGATGCTGACCGCGTACGACTACCCCACGGCCGGGATCCTCGACGAGGCGGGCATCCCGATGCTCCTCGTCGGCGACTCCCTGGGCCAGGTGATGCTCGGCTACGAGACGACCGTGCGCGTGACGATGGAGGAGATGCTCCACCACACCAAGGCGGTCGTCCGGGGCGCCCATCGCGCCCTCGTCGTCGCCGACATGCCATTCCTCTCGTACGCTACGCCCGACGACGCCGTCCGCAATGCCGGGCGCTTCCTCCGGGAGGCCGGGGCGCCGGCGGTCAAGGTCGAAGGCGGCATGCGGACGGCCCGGGTCATCGAGACGCTGGTCCGGGCGGGCGTGCCGGTCATGGCCCACATCGGCCTCACGCCGCAGGCGATCAACGCCCTGGGCAAGGTCCGCGTCCAGGGCCGGACCCGCGAGGCAGCGCGGGCGCTTCTCCACGACGCGCTCGCGATCCAGGAGGCGGGTGCCTTCGCGGTCGTCCTGGAGCTCGTTCCGGAGCAGCTCGCGGCGGCGATCACGGCGCGGCTGCGCATCCCGACGATCGGGATCGGGGCAGGGCCCGGCTGCTCGGGCCAGGTCCAGGTCGTGACCGACTTCCTGGGCCTCGGCAGCTTCATCCCGCGCCACGCCAGGCCGTACGCCGACCTGCGCGGGACGATCCTGGCCGCCGCGGCCGCCTACCGGGCGGATGTCGAGGCGGGGACGTTCCCGGGGGCGGCCCAGTCGAGCCGGATGGACGACGCGGTCCTCGACGAGGTCCTTGGCCACTCCCCGGATGACCGGACGGGCGAGGGGACGCAACGGATCGAGGCCGGGATTCCGCTCGACCGCGACCTCTGATCGCGGCACGTGCAGGTCGTCCGGGGTCGCGAGGAGCTGCGCAGCGCGCTTGACGCGTTGCCGCGACCGCTCGGCCTGGTCCCGACGATGGGCTGGCTGCATGCCGGCCACACCTCGCTGATCGAGCGCGCCCGGGACGAATGCCGGGCCGTCGCCGTCTCGATCTTCGTGAACCCGCGCCAGTTCGACGATCCGGCGGACCTCGAGCGATACCCGCGGGGCGAGGTGCGCGATCTCGCGCTCTGCGCCGAGGCGGGCGCCGACGTGGTGTGGGTCCCCGGGGTCGACGACGTCTACCCGCCCGGGTTCGACACGTCGGTCACCGTCGAGCGGCTGGCGCTCCCGCTGGAGGGCGCGGCGCGGCCCGGCCACTTCGCGGGGGTCACCACCGTCGTCGCGATCCTCTTCGGGATCGTCCGCCCGGACCGGGCCTACTTCGGCGAGAAGGACGGCCAACAGCTGCGCGTGATCGGCCGGATGGCCCGCGACCTCCACCTCACCGAGGTGGTCCGCTGCCCGACGGTCCGCGAGCCGGACGGCCTCGCGCTGTCGTCGCGCAACGTCCACCTCGCGGCCGAGGATCGCGCGGCGGCGCCGGTGCTGCGCCGCGCGCTGCTCGCGGGCCGGGCGGCCTGGGCCGACGGGGAGCGCGACGCCGCCGTGGTGCGCGGCCGCGTGAGCGCGGTGCTGGCGACGGAGCCACGGGCCGCGGTCGAGTACGTCTCGTGCGCGGACGACGCGACGCTTGCCGAGCTGGCCCGGATCGATAGGCCCGCGCTCCTCTCGCTCGCGGTGCGCTTCGGCACCACCCGCCTCATCGACAACGTGCTCCTCGGCTGACGAGCGGAACCGGGCCGGGCCCGGTCGCGTCCCCGGTCCGAGCGACGCGCCTTCCGCGCCGCCGTCCATCGGCCAAGGGGTGACGTCATGGCGCATCGAAGCGGCCAGCGAGGCGCGGCCACGCGCGTCGCCATCGGAATCGGCAGCCTGCTGGTGATCGCGGCGATGCTCGGCGGTTGTGGCAGCGCGGCCAGCAACCCGCTCTCGACGGTTGGCGGACCCGTCTCCGGCCAGCCCGCGGAGGCTCCGGCCGCGATGCCCAGCGCCGCGGCGGCCGCGGCCCAGGATGGAACGCTCGGGGCCGCGAACAGCGGTGCGGCCAGGACGGCCAGCGGCGCGGGCGTGGCGGCACTGGACACGGGCGGCCCGCTGATCGTCCGGACCGGCCAGCTGGATCTCCAGGTCGCCGACCTCGAGGGCGCGATCCGCGCCGCGGAGGCCGCCGTGACCGCGGTCGGCGGGTATGTCTCGGGGTCGCAGCGCAGCGGCGACGCCGACAAGGCGTCGGCAAGCGTGACGTTCCGGGTCCCGGCGGCGCGCTGGACCGAGACGCTCGACGCGCTCCGGAAGCTCGGCACCAAGGTGCTCGCCGAGCAGACGTCGAGCCAGGAGGTCACGGCCCAGGTAGTGGACCTCGGGGCCCGCCTCGCCAATCTCCGCGTCACCGAGACCGCCCTCCAGGGGATCATGGACAAGGCGACAAAGATCCCGGACGTCCTTGCCGTCCAGGAGCAGCTGACGGGCGTTCGACAGCAGATCGAGGAGCTCACGGCCCAGCAGCAGACCCTCCAGGACCAGGCGGCCCTGGCCTCGCTGACCGTGAACTTCACGCCGCCTCCGGCCGTCGCCGTCACGCAGGTGCGCGAGGGCTGGGATCCCGCGCGGCAGATCGACCAGGCGGCCGCGGCCCTCGTCGGCCTGGGCCAGGGACTCGCCAACGCCGGGATCTGGCTCGTGATCGTCTGGGTGCCGATTCTTCTGGTGGTCGGGCTGATCGCGCTGGTCGCCGTGGTGGTGGTCCGGCGGATCCGGCGAGGGGCGCTCCCGACGCCGGTCGTGCCTCCGGCCGCGGAGGCCTGAAGGCCGGATCCGCGAGGGGCGACCGCTGCCCCTACAGCTCCTGCCGGCGGAAGGCCAGCTGCGCGGCGCCGAGGGCCAGCCCCACCAGGACGATGTTGACGACGATCGGGCCGGCCAGGTCGCCGGCCGGCGTGCCGAGCGCGAGCGCCACGGCGGGCGTCGACAGCCCCGTCGGAGCGTAGGCCCCGATCCCGGGGATCGCGGCGACGATCCCGGTCACGATGAGGGCGACGAAGCCCGCCCCGCCGGCGACGAGCGACGAGCTCGCGAGGACGGAGAACAGGAACGTGATGCTGCCGGTCACGAGCAGCGAGAGCCAGAGGAGGGCGCCGCTCGCGACGAATCCCGGGAGCGGCAGTGCTTCGAACAGCACCGCTGTGTAGATCCACGCGAGCGCGTACCCGGCCGCGATCCCGGCGGCCAGCAGGAGGCCGATCGCGACGGCCTTCGCCATGATGAACGGGCCTCGCCCGACCGGCTTCGTCAGCACGAACCCCGCCGTCCCGCGCTCCTTCTCGGTCGCGACGGCCCCCATGCAGACGAGGATCGCGATCAGGAGGCCGAACTGCCCGAGGTTCTTCACGAGCTGGAGGACGGCGTCCGCGGTCGTGGGCGTCGGCATCGTGATCGTGAAGCCGGCGGTCTCGGTACCGGCGGCCTTGATGATGTCGGGGAGGAGCTTCGCCAGGAGCGGCGAGGTGGCGCCGAACGCCGCGAGGACCACGACGACGACGACCAGCCGCAGGGTCCGAACCTGCTCGCGCAGCTCCTTTGCGAGGAGCAGGCGGAAGCCGGCGAACGCGCTCATGCCCGGATCTCCCCGGCCGTCCCGACCAGGGCGAGGAAGACGTCCTCGAGGGTCGGCCGTACCCGCTCGAACCTGCCCAGCCTGACGCCGGTCGCGACGACCAGCGGCAGCATCTCGATCGCGGCGCGGTCCGCGTCCGTCACGAACACTCGGACCAGGCCGTGCTCCACGCGAACGTCGCGCGTCCAGGCCTGCGCGCGCACCGTCGCGACGAGCGCGTCGACCGCGGCATCCTGGCCCGGCTCGGGGTCGAGCTCCAGGATTGGTCGGGCGTGGCTCGCGAGGAGCTCGTCCATCGGCGCCTCGGCGATCAGGCGGCCGTGGTCAAGGATCCCGACCCGGTCGCAGACCCGCTCGACGTCGTTGAGGATGTGGGTGCTCATGAAGACCGTGCAGGTGCCGCGCAGGCGGCTGATCATCTCCAGCACGTCGCGCCGACCCGCGGGGTCGAGCGAGCTCACGGGCTCGTCGAGGAAGAGCACCGACGGCCGCGGGAGCATGGCCTGCCCGATCCCGATGCGCTGGCGCATCCCGCCGGAGTAGCCGCCGATCCGCCGGTTGGCCGCGTCGACGAGGCCGATCGTCTCCAGCACCTCGTCCACGCGTGTGCGCAGGGTTGCGCCGTCGAGTCCGTGGAGCCGGCCCACGAACACGAGGAGCTCGCGCCCGGTCATCCAGCCGTAGTAGCGCGGGTCCTGGTCCAGCGCGCCGATGCGCCCGGCGAGGGCGCGTCCGCCGGTGGTGGCGTCGATCCCGGCCACGGTCGCGCTCCCCTCGGTGGGCCGGGCGAGGCCGGTCAGGAGGCGCAGCGTCGTGGTCTTCCCCGCGCCGTTCGGCCCGAGGAAGCCGAACACGCAGCCCGCGGGCACGTCGAGGTCGAGATGGTCGAGCGCGACGTCCAGCCGGTACCGCTTGGTGAGCCCGCGGGTGCTCACCTCGCCGGCGGGTGCGGTGATGGCGGTCACACGTCCTCCCGGCCGATTGCGAAGTAGACGATCGGCCCGAGCAGGCTGATGAAGACGATGACGAGCGCCCAGAGGGCCTTGTTGCCGCCCCGGACGTGACGCTCGTCCTTGAGTAGATCCCGGATCGCCAGGCCGAGCAGGGCGAGCTCGAGCAGGACGATCGGGACGAAGAGGAGGATGACCTGACCCGTGTTCATTCGGCGCTCCCGGCGGATGGGCCCGTCGACCCCGGGTCGGCGGGCATGAGGACGGTGGCGAAGAGGCGAGGGGTGCGCCCCTCCACCGGCTCGTTGGCCACGAAGGGCATCAGCGCGGCATTGAGGGCGGCCGCCATGCTCGCGAGCTCGGCGTCGCTGAGCTGGATGACGTTCTGGCGGTATCCGACGCCATCGCGCACGAGGTCCGGCGTGCCCGACGCGGCGTACCGCCCGAACGCGCCGAGGAGGCTCGCGACGAAGCTGGCGAACCAGCGCACATGATCTTCCGACGTGGCGTCGGCGAGGTCCGCCGGCCCGAGCGACGCCGCGCCCGCACGGAGGGCGAATCGGCGCTCGACCGCGCCTCGCGGCCGGCGTTCCCCCGTCGCGCGCGGCCGCGGATCGTCGGCGACGGTGATGATCCCGCCCTGCCGGAGTGCGTTCAGGTGCCGGTACAGCGTCGCGGGCGGGACGTCGGGCAGGCGCTCGAGCAGCTGCGCCGCGGACATCGGGGCTCCCGCCCCAAGGGCCACGATCAGGCGCATCCGGACCGGATGAAGGATCAGGTCGGGCCCGCGGCCGCGTGCTGATCGCGTCTGGATTCTATTATCATTCACGATACTGAGAACATTAGTCGGCCGGACACGGCGTGTCAAGCCCGGCGGGGCACCGCGTGTCAAGCCCCGCGGGCTCCTGTGCGGCAGGGGGTGTGGATGCCAGTTGGTTTGCTGCCGATCTCAGCAGGGGCGCCGGGCGGTCCGGCGAGGCCCGTGTCGCCTGCGAGTCGAGCGATCCCGCCCGCCCCGCCGACGTTGCCGCCCGCGAAGCCGAGGCGCGGCAAGCGCACCTTCACGCCGCTGCGCCCGCTCCACAAGGTCGAGAACGCGTTCGCGCTGCTACGAGCTGACGCCCCTCGGCGCGCAGACCTGGCTCGAGGTCGCCTGCGTCGCCTACGGGTGCGGGAGGCTGCGGGTCGAGCCGACCTGAAGGCCGGTCATGGGGCCGGGTTCGCGGGCGTCACGACCAGCGGCAGCGGCACGGCCCCGTCCTGCCAGTCGGTGAGCGTCGCCGGGTGGCACTCCGAGGCGAGGCCGTCGAAGCCGCCGCTCTGCGCGTATCGCAACTCGCACCCGAGGCCGATCGCCCGCTCGCCGCCGTCCTTCAGCATGACCAGGGCGGCGACCCAGGTCGTGAGGCCCAGGTTTGGTCGGGGCGTGCGTTGCTCACCCGCGTCGGTGACGAAATGGCTCGGCAGCGAGACCCACGCGACCTGCACCACCTGCGACCGTTCCGCGTCCGAGAGCGCGACCTGCGCGCCTCTCGAGATCACTCCGCACTCGTCGCGTGCCGGTGGGCAAGCGATCTGCGGCCCGATCCAGATGCCATCGACGAGCCGGGCTCCAGGATCGGTCCAGTGCCCGTGGGCACCGCCGCCGCAGCCAGCGAGGATCGCCCCGAGCACGAGCCCGAGGAGAGCGCGAGCGGGCATGCGACGCCTCAACACGGCGCCATCTTGGCCACGACGACGGCCCGGAGCAACTACCCAATGGGATCAGTGGAGCAAATCGGTTACCGGCCCTGAGCCTCGACCCGATGATCTGGACAGGCCACCGAAGCGACGCGTCGGCGGCGCTGAACGGCCACGTGCGAGCCCTCTCACGAGGAAGACCTTGAGCGTCGCTAACCAACGGTATCCATGCTTCCTGCCGCACAGGCGCGGGCCGAGCCAGGGAGCGTCCGCGGGCGCGGCGGACCGGAGGCGGTGCGGATCAGGCCGTGGCGGGGATCCGGGCCTCCGTCGCGGCGTCGAGGAGCCGTTCCACGTCGAGCGCCTCGCCGACGAGCGTCTTGATCGTGGCGATCTTCTCGCGGTCGGCCGGATGGGTCTTGACCAGCAGGTCGTGAACGTCGGACGCCACCATGTACGTGTCCTCGTCGAGGAAGCACGCGAACAGGTCGGCCCGGCGGATCTCGTCGACGACCGCGGCGCGCGGCCGATAGCCGGACACGACGAAGCCCAGCATCGCCGGCTCAACCTCGCCGCGAACCATCGACGGGCGTCGCATCTCGGCCCGGTGCGCGCGGGAGAGCGCGACGATCGCGTCTTCCCGATCGCCCGCGACGATCACGATCCGGCGGCCGACGACGTGCTGGAGGACGTGGTGGGGCTCCATCGCGGCGACGCTGATCCCGCCGATCACGAGGTCGAGATCCGGCCCTGCGTGCAGCAGCTCCGCCCGGGTCCCCTCGAGGATCATCGCGAGGCTCGGGTTCGACAGGAGCGGCCGGTACGGGATGACACCAAGGAGCGGGATCCCGTGGCGGGCCAGGCCGCGCTCGAGGACGCCCTCGATCCCCGGCTGGGCGGCAAGGTCCACCTTGTTGACGATGGCGCCCGCCACGGACACGCCGTGCTTCTCGAAGAGCGCGGCGTTCAGGACGATCTCGTCGATCGGCCGTCCCACGCCGCCCTCGCTCACGATCACCGCGGGCGCGCCCAACAGGCGCGCCACGACCGCGTTCGAGAGCCCAATCACCGCGCCGACCCCGGCGTGGCCCGTCCCCTCGATGAGCACGAGCTCCTTCGAGTCGGCGAGGATCGCGTGCGCGCGCCGGATCCTGGCCCCGAGGTCCTCGACGACCTCGCCGGCGATGTATGCCTTCGTGAAGCCGCGCGGGATGTGCACCGGGCTCATGACGTCGTTCGAGTCAGTGAGGCCGAAGACCGCCTTCATGAGCACGGCGTCCTCGTCCGCCGGGACCCCGCTCTCGTCGGTGACCGTGCGCTGGCCGACGGGCTTCGTGAAGCCGGTCCGCAGGCCCGCCTCGACGAAGGCATGGACCAGGCCGAGCGAGGTCGTCGTCTTCCCGCGATTCTGGCCCGTCGCGGCGAGGTACAGGTGGCGCATACGGCGGCTGCGCGGCGCGACGGCTACGGCCGCGTCGGCACGGTCGCGAACGGGCTCGCGAGTATCGCGAGCGCGATCAGCGCAAACGCGGCGAGGAGCACGAACGCGAGGCGCCGGTTCCGCCGGGCCACACCCGGCGACGGCCGTGGCGGCGTGCCGGATCGGGATCGGGATCGGGGTCGGGGCCGCGACGCGCGCTGGCCGCGGCGACGGCTCATCCGCGCGGGGTGGTCTTCCGCTCGACGAGCGCGATCGCCTCCTTGAGGCGCGCGATCGTCTCGGGATCGACCGCGTCCGGCTCGAGGTACGGGCCGAGCCGCTCCAGCACGTCGCTGACGAGGCCGAGGAAGACGCTGGCGTCTGCCACGAAGAACTGCGGCTCGTTGTTGTAGCGGACCAGCGTCAGGCGACCCTGGAGGACGCGGCGGTCCTCGATGTGGGCGATCTGGGTGGCGAACGAGTGGCCCTGGATCCCGTCCGGGTTGTTCAGGAAGTTGAGGGCGTTGTCGATCGCAAGGCCGAAGCGCGCCCGCCAGGCGACGAGCCGTTCGTGGACCTCCGGCGAGATTCGGACCTCGGCCACCTCGTCGAACACCTCGGGCGTGACGGTCAGGAGGCCGACGAGCGTGCTCCCGGCGCGCGCGCCGAGCATCACCTGGAGCGACCGCTCCAGCGTGAAGACCTCCGAATCGAAGCGCGGGCTGGTGATGACGTCGGTGAGGAGGTCCTCGACGTTGTCGAGCACCGCGGTGTCCGCCATCGCGGTCCCCAGGTGGCCGATCTCCTCCTTGAACAGGAACTTCTCTTCGTGGTCGAGCATCCCCCGATGGTACACCGGGGGATGGCGGGCACCGTCGGTCCCCGGGCGTCGTGCGGCGCCGGTTGCGGCGCGTGCGCCGGTCGGGTCAGCCCGTGCCGTCGCCCAGGCGGCGATAGATGTTCGTCGTGACACGTGCGACCCGGGCATCGGTCGGCGTGAAGCGACCCTGGTAGTTGTGCTCCCCGAACGCGTCGAGGGCCCAGCTCCACTGGTAGGTACCCGCGGCGACCACGGTGCCGCCCGCAGGCGTCGTGTGGACGGTCGCCGTGTGCATCGTCGGGTGGCCCGTCGGGTCCTCCTGGCCTGCCGCCGTCACGGTGGGGCTCTGCGCCCAGAGCTCCGTCCCGGGCGGAGACACCGTGGGATAGAACGTGTCGTACTCCTGTCCCACGAGGCTCACGAAGCGGTCTCCGTCGTGGACGCCCGTCCCGGCGTAGAGCCAGTGGCCCGAGTTGACCACGACCCAGTCCGCCGGGGTGAGAACGACGTGGCCGTACATCTGGCCGATCACGAGCGCCTCGGGCCGGTTGACGGGCGGCAGCCGCCACTGGCACGTCGTGAGCTCGGGGTGGGTCGGGGTGATCGGGTCCGCCGTCTGCGACTTGTAGCAGACGATCCGACGGCCCGGCCCCAGGGGCGACGCCTCGAGGCGGACCTGCCAGTAGATCGTGTTCGCGCTGAGGAACGCGGCGCTCACGCCTGTCGCCAGCGTGGCTTCCAGGGTGTCGCGCATCGGCGTGGTCCAGTACTCGTGGTGCCCGGGCAGGACCAGGAGGCGATGGCCACCCACGACCTCCGGGTGCATCTCGAGGTCGAGGTCCGCGCAGTACGCGACGTCGTGGCCGTTGCGCTCCTGCCAGCGGATGAACGCCGCCTCCCAGCGCGGGAGGTAGCCCGCGCCGCCGGCTTCGCTGTACGGGCGGTCGAAGCTGATCTCGTGGGCGCGCTCCCACGAGGCGCCGCCGTACGGGCCCGCGGGAAGCGTCCCGTAGAGCGATGGCCCGTGGTGGTTGTACGCCTGCCATGTCGCGGCGGCGTTCACGTACAGCACGGACGCGGGGGCGACGGCACCCGGGCGGACGACGAAGACCGCCACGCCGGCCGTCCCTGCCGTTGGCTCGAGGACGACGACGTACACGCCGCTCGTCCAGTCGGGCGGCACCTCGATCCGCAGGGCTTCCGGCCACGGCTCCTCGGCGAGCCCGGATGACGCGTCGACGACCATCCCTGGCGTGGGCCTCGCCGACAGACGGCGGTCCACGCGCATCAGCCGCCCGCCGGCCCCGCGGTACCAGCCGACGCGATACCAGCGTGCGTCGAACGGGCCGTTCCCGCGGACACGGAGGCCGATCGAGTCGCCGGGGGCCACCGACGTTCGGTCAAGATAGCCGAGCACGGCCGGGACGCCGGAGAAGCCGGCCTGCCAGCCCCGGTCTCCCGGCTGCAGGTTCTCGACGGCGACCGCGCTCGGACCGCGAGAGGGAACCGGCCCCGGGACGCCCGGCGAGGGCGAGCCTGTCGACGCCGGCCCGGACGTCGCCGGCCCGGATTCCAGCGGGCCGGTCGAGGCCGACGCCGAAAACCGCGGCAGGTCGCTCGGAACGGCCGGGCTGCAGGCCGCCACGACGATGCCGGCCGTGGCGGCGAGAAACCCGCGCCGGGAGATGTGCCGGTCCGCGGGGTTGCCTCCGCCGACCGCCGGCTCCCCTTCCGGGCCTGGCTCGCCAGCCACTCGCGTCAACGGGGTCCTGCCGCGTTCGGCGTCCGGGCCGGCCCGAGGAGCGCCCCGGCCATCTCCCGCACCGTCTCGGCGTCGACCGCAGCGAGCGCGGCGTGCGCGAGCGCGTCGAGCTGCGGCCGCGTGACGCCGGCAAGCGCCGCCCGGACACCGTCGAGCGAGCCGGCATCGGCCGAGAGCTCGTCCACGCCGAGCCCGGCGAGGACGAGCGCGCCCGCGGGATCGCCGGCGAGCTCCCCACAGACCGCGACCGGGATGCCCGCCGAATCGGCGCCCGCGACGATCCCGGCGATCGCGCGCAGGACGGCCGGATGCAGGGCGTCCTGGAGCCCGGCCAGCGCCGCGTTCCCACGGTCCGCGGCGAGCACGTACTGGGTCAGGTCGTTCGTCCCGATGCTGAAGAAGTCCACCCGCCGGGCCAGCTCCGGGGCGAGGAACGCGGCCGAGGGCACCTCGACCATGATCCCGGTCACCATCCGCTCGGCCACCGCCAGCCCCTTGCCGACCAGCGTGTCCCGCGCCCGGTCGCGCAGCGAGATGAGCAGCTCCACGTCGGCGACCGTGGCGACCATCGGCGCCATGACGTGCGGGACGACCTTCGCCGCCGCCCCCGCGCGCCAGATCGCCCGCAGCTGGGTCAGGAGGAGATCCGGGTTCGCGTAGGCGAGGCGGATCGCGCGGACGCCCAGGAACGGGTTCTGCTCGGGCGCAAGATCGAGGTACGGGATCGCCTTGTCGCCCCCGATGTCGGCGAGTCGGATCACGACCGGGCGCTCCGACCCGAACGCCTCGAGGACCCGGCGATAGGCGTCCACCTGCTCGGTCTCGGTGGGCGGCGTCTGCCTGCTCATGAACAGGAACTCTGTGCGGAAGAGGCCCACGCCCTCGGCCCGCGCCGCCAGGGCGCGCGGCGCGTCGTCCGGCGTCCCGATGTTCGCGACGAGGAGGATGCGCTCGCCGTCCGCGGTCGCCGCCGGGCGGTCGCGCAGCCCGGCGGCATTGGCGCGCCGGAGGGCGAGATCCGCTTCGCGCTCGCGGAACTCCGTGGTCACGCGCGCGCCCGGATCGACGACGACCTCGCCGCGTTCGCCGTCCATCGCGATCGTGACCGGCTGCGCGGAGGGCGCGGAACGTCCGTCGACCGCGGCGATCAGGCCGTCGATCCCGACGATCGCCGGGATCCCGAGGCTGCGGGCGAGGATCACCGCGTGGGCCGTGCGCGAGCCACCCGCCAGCGCGATCCCGAGCAGGAAGCCGGGCGGGATCTCGGCGGTGACCGAGGGCGGAAGGTCGTCGCACACCGCGATGGACGGGACGGCGGGCAGGACGAGGACCTCGCCCCGCAGGACCCGGCAGATCCGGGCCCCTACGTCACGAACGTCGGCAGCGCGCGCGGACAGGATCTCGTCGTCGAGCGACGCGAGCAGCTCGGCGGCCGCGGCCGCGGCTGCGCGGACGGCCTCCGCCGGGTCGCCCGCCTCCCCGGCGCGACGGATCGCATCGTCCAGGAGCCCCGGGTCGAGGGCCATCATCGACTGCGCGTCGAAGATCGCGGACTCCTGCTCGCGGCCCAGGTCGCGCAGGCGGCTCGCGAGGGATTCGAGCTGGCGGGCCGTCTCGGCAGCCGCGGCCTCGATCGCGTCCGCGGGTCGCTGGTTCGGGACCTGGCGGCTGGCGGCCTGCAGCGCCGGCTCCGCCGCGTCGAACCGCCAGACCGGGCCGATGGCGATTCCGGGGGCTCCGGCGACACCCGTGAGCCGGACGGCGCTCGTCATGCCTCGAGATCCTCCCCCAGGCCGCTGGCGAACAGGTCGTGGAGGACGGAGATCGCCTGGTCCTCGTCCGGTCCGTCCACCGTGAGCCGCACGATGTGACCGCGGGCCGCGCCGCTCCCCATCACCGCGAGGATGCTCTTTGCGTTCGCCGGCGCGGCGCCAGTGGTCACGTTCTGGACGGTGACGGCCGACGCGAAGCGGGCCGCCGTCTTGACGAACAGGGCAGCCGGGCGGGCGTGAAGCCCGGATGGGTTTCGGACCTCGATCTCGTCTGCGCGCATGTGGTGTCTCCTCGGCTTGGGGCAGGGGCTCCGATCAGGTTGCACGAACGGGCTCCCGCGTGCTTGGCGGCCCTGCGCGAGCGGGTCTGACGGGTGGTCCGCGTTCGGCTCTCGAGCGCGGCCTGACCCGGACGTCTCGGCGATCGGCCCGCGGGCGAGACGCGACGGACCCCGGTCGTGGGTGACGACCGGGGTCCGTCGGTGCAGCCGGAGAGCGATCTCAATGGGCCCGGCCGTTGCCCGCGTGGGCGACGGCCGTGCCCGGTCAGCCTACGGGTAGAGGCCGCGAAGCGCCGTCGTGTCGGCCACGCGCTTGACCGCGACCAGGTAGGCCGCGGTCCGCATGTTGACCTCCTCGAGGAGCGACATCGCGAGGACCTCGCCGAAGGAGCGGTCCATGATCTCCTTGAGCTTCTCGTTGACGATCTTCTCGCTCCAGTGATCCCGGTTGAGGTCCTGGACCCACTCGAAGTAGCTGACGGTGACGCCACCGGCGTTGGCGAGGATGTCGGGGATCATGAAGACGCCCTTCTTCGCCAGGATCACGTCCGCCTCGGGCGTCGTCGGGCCGTTGGCGGCCTCGGCGACAATCTTCGCCTTGACGTTCGTCGCGTTGGCGGCGGTGATCTGGTTCTCGTAGGCAGCCGGGATCAGGATGTCCACGGGCAGCTCGAGCAGCTCGCCGTTCGTGATCTTCGTGCTGCCGGGGAACCCAACGACCGTGCCGTGCTCCTGCTTCCAGGCGACGACCTTCTCGATGTCGAGGCCGGCCGGCTTGTGGATCGCGCCCTGCGTGTCCGAGACGGCGACAACCGTCGAGCCCTCGTCGCGCATGAGCCGCGCGGCGATCGACCCGGCGTTGCCGAAGCCCTGGACCGCGGTCGTGGTCTTGGTGAGATCGATGCCGAGGTGCCTGGCAGCATCCACGACCGTGTAGACGCAGCCACGGGCCGTGGCCTCGTTGCGCCCCTCGGACCCGCCGAGGCTGATGGGCTTGCCCGTGACGACGCCCGGGACCGTGTAGCCCGCATGCATCGAGTAGGTGTCCATCATCCAGGCCATGATCTGCGGCGTCGTGTTGACGTCGGGGGCCGGGATGTCGCGCTCCGGGCCGATCAGGACGCTGATCTCGGTCGTGTAGCGCCGGGTGAGCGCCTCGAGCTCCTTGAGCGAGAGCTTCTTGGGGTCGACGATGACGCCGCCCTTGCCGCCGCCGTACGGGATCCCGACGACCGCGCACTTCCAGGTCATCCACATGGCGAGGGCCTTGACCTCGTCGATGCTGACGTTCTGGTGATAGCGGATGCCGCCCTTGGCCGGGCCACGACCGAGGTTGTGCTGGACGCGGTAGCCGGTGAAGACGCGGATCGTCCCGTCGTCCATCTTGACCGGGAAGGTCACGGTGAGTGCCCGGCGAGGCTCGCGCAGGACCTGGCGGATGCCCGGGTCCAGCTTCAGATGTTCGGCCGCGAGGTCGAACTGCTGCTGGGCAACCGCCCACGGGTTGATCGTCGCGGCGACCTGTTCGGTGGTCATGGAGCGGAGATCCTCCTGCTCGGTCGCCCGGGACGCGGGACGGCCGTTGCGATCGCCGCCCGTTCCGGGACGGCCACGCTGCCGCCTCCGGGACGGCTGCCGGTCGGGACGTCGCGGCCCGCCCCGCGGGACCGTCTCCGCCTCGACGGAGTGTTGCAGTTGGGCCGATCATCCGGCCCTGTCGTGTCCCGCTGCGAGTGCCGAACGGGGACGCAGGCTCCGGGCGGAATGGCCCGGTCGCCGACGGCAATGGTACCGAACCCGGCCCGCATCCGTCTCGCAACCTTTGGTCCCTTCCCGGATGCGCCCTCCGGTGGCCCAGGTCCGGCCGCGCCGACGCGTCGGGCGTGGCGGGCGCGTCGGGCATCAGCGCTGCAGATGCCGCGCTCCAGGCGTCAGCGCCGGAGCAGCATCGCCGCCCCGACCACACCTGGGCCGAGGTGCGGGCCGACGGACGGGCCCACGGTCCGGATGCTCACGTGCGCGGGGTCCACGCCGCCGGGAACCAGGCGCATGACCGTGTCGCGGAACGCCTCGATGTCGTCGGTGACCGTCTGAAGGATCGCGATCCGCTCCACCGGGTGCGCGGTGAGCAGCTCGATGACCCGCTCGCGGGCCCGGGCGCGCGTGCGAACGCGGTCAACCGTCTCGACCAGGCCGTCCACGACGGTGATGATCGGCTTGACTGCGAGCATGGTCCCGATCGCCGCCCGCGCCGCGGAGAGGCGGCCGCCCTTGCGGAGGTACTCGAGCGTGTCGAGCGCGACGTAGAGCTCCAGGTCCGCGGCCCGTTCGCGGACCATGGCCGCGATCGCCGTGCCCGTCCAGCCGGCGACCGCGCGCTCGGCGGCCAGCATGGCGAGGTGCCCCGTCCCCATGGACGCCGACGTCGAGTCCACGACATGGATCTCCCGGCCAGGATGCTGCTGCGCCCCGATCTCCGCGCTCGCGAACGTCCCGGACAGGCGACTGCCGACGGTCACGCACACGACGGACGCCGCGCCCGCCGCGAACGACGCCGCGAACGCCTCGGCGAAGGCTCCGGGCGCGGCCGCGGCCGTCGTCGGAAACGGGGCGTCCGGGGCGAGCATCCGCTTCCAGAAGTCGTCCGTGGAGAGATCCACGCCCGCCCGGTACTCGTCCGCCCCGAACCGGACGAGGAGGGGCACCACGCGGATCCCCAGCGCGTCCGCGACCGGGAGGGGGAGGTCCGAGGCGGAATCGGTCACGATCGCGACGTTGGACATCCGCCCATGATAGGGACCGCAGCAGCCGCTTCCGGGCCCGCCGCGCGCGCGGCCCACCACGATCGGAGGGGCCGGGGGCCGTCCTACGCGTCGGGGACGGGTTCGAGTCGCCCGGCGACACCCAGGTGGTGCTCGACCGCGCGGAGCCGCCAGAGGGGCAGGACGGCGATGGCCAGCATGACGAGTGTGGCCACGAGGAGGCCGTCGATCCCGGCCGCCTCGGCGGCGGCGCCGCCCGCGATGCTCCCGGTGATCTGGCCGAGGGCCAGGAAGACCGAGTAGAGGCCCATGATCGCGCCGCGATCCTGCGGATACGGCTCGGACATGTCCGCGAGGAGCCCGAGCGCGGCCGGCGTCGCGCCGGCGAGGACGAACAGACCGAGGACGACCGGCAGCAGGAGGACGACCGTCACGATCACGGGCAGGCTCGCGCCGTGGTTGATCGCCACGGCCGCGGCGACGAGGGCCGCGCCGCCACCGAGCCCGTAGAAGATGATCGTGGTGCGGCGCAGCTTCTTGAAGCGGTTGCCCCAGTAGACGAGGCCCGCGAGGAAGATGAGCATGCCGATGGCAAGCCCCGCGCTGACGAGGAGCGGCGACGCGGCGGACATCAGGCGCTGCTCGATGAACCGCGGATCGCGCGGCCGCACCAGCTGGAAGATCGACTGCGAGGTCCAGAGCCCGATCGCGGCGTTCACTGCGATCCAGGTCGGGGCCAGCAGCCAGACATGCGCACCGGACAGGATCTCGAGGTAGCGCGACAGGCTCGTGCGCCGCTCGTGCTCGTGGCCGCCATGGTCCGCTCGCGGGTCGCCGACGCCGAAGTGATAGATCGCCCACGAGATCACGTAGATGATCGCGTTGATGAAGAAGGCCTCGCGGTGGAAGATCGTCCAGAGCGGCCCGGCCGCGACGATACCGGCACCCAGGCCGGCCAGGGTGGCGGCTTCGAACCGGGCGACCGCCTTCCCGCGCAGGCCCTCGTCGCCCATCGTCACGATCGCGATGAAGCCGAGGATGGACGGCACGCTCGCCGCGGTGGACGCGCCCTCCAGCCAGCGCGTGCCGCCCAGCAGCCACAGGTTCGTCGTGATCCCGGTCAGGACGACCGCGGCCACGCCGAAGGCGGGGCCCAGCTGCATGATCCGGTGGTAGCCGAAGCGATCGGCGAGCGGTCCGAAGAGGGGCGAGAGGATCAGCTCGGCCGCGAAGAACGAGGCCGTGAATATCGCCACCGTGAAGGACGAGACCGGCTCACCGCCGTGCCTGGGCAGGTCCGCCAGGTAGTAGACGAGCATCGCGCCAGTGAGGCCGGTGCTGAAGCGGAGCGTCAGCGTCCCGACGATGACGGACCAGACGGATCGTGCCACCGATTCAGGGTACCCGGGCCGGGCGCTCGGGGCAGCCCTAGAATGCGGGGAGATGGATGCCGTCCGACCCCTGGCCCCCGCCGCGCTCGCTCGCGGCGGCTCGGGAGCCGTCGTCGCACCGCACCACCTCGCGACAGCGGCCGGGCTGGGCATCCTCCGCGCCGGTGGCAGCGCGGTCGACGCCGCGATCGCCACGAACGCGGTCCTCGGGGTCGTCATGGGCGAGGCCTGCGGCCTCGGCGGCGACGCGTTCTGGCTCGTGTGGGACGAGGCCACCGGCACGCAGGCCGCGCTCAACGGGTCGGGTCGCGCTCCGGCGCGCGCCGACCCGGCCGCGCTGCGGGCCAGCGGCCTCGCGGTGCTCCCCTTCCGAGGGCCGCTGACGATCACCGTCCCAGGGGCCGTCCGATCGTGGGCCGACGCGCACGCCCGGTGGGGCCACCTCCCGATCGATGTGATCCTCGCCCCCGCGATCGAGCTGGCCCGTGGCGGCTTCCCGGCCGACGAGCTCTTCGTCCGGGCGGTTGAGGGGTCCGCGCGGACCTTCGACGAGGAGCTGGGTCCGCTCGCCAGCGGGTTCCACGCGGCCTATCGACCTGCCCGCCGGCCCTGGCGCCCGGGCGAGCGGGTCCGCCTGCCCGCGCTGGCCGCCACGCTGGAGCGGCTCGCCCGGGTCGGGCTGGCGGACTTCTACGACGGCGAGGTCGCGGCCCGCCAGGTCGCGGGGCTCGCGGCGGCAGGCTCCGCGTGCAGCGCCCAGGACCTGGCGACGCACGCGTCGACATGGGAGACGCCGCTGGCCCTCGACTATCGCGGCGTCACGGCCACCACGCATCCGCCCAACAGCTCGGGCGTGACCGGCCTCGAGATCCTGAACATCCTGCGGGCACTCCCCGCACCCGCGCCCTCGGACTTCGCCCCGGGCGGCGGGGGCGCCACCGCCGGCGCCGACCTGCGCTGGGTCCACCTCGGGATCGAGGCGACGAAGCTCGCCCTCGCGGACCGCGACGCATTCCTGACCGATCCCGCCTTTGCGACGATCCCGGTCGATCGCCTGCTGGACGCGGGGTACGGGGCCCGGCTCGCCGCCGGGATCGACCCCGATTGTGCGTCGGCGTCGCCGGCCGCGACGAACCCGCCGGGTGGCGGGACGATCTTCCTTGGCGTGGTCGACCGCGACGGGAACGCCGTGAGCCTGATCGAGTCGAACTACGCGGGCTTCGGATCCGGGATCGTGGACCCGGCGACGGGGATCGCCTACCAGAACCGCGGCAGCTACTTCAGCCTGGACCCGGCCCACCCGAACGTGCTCGCCCCCGGCAAGCGCACGCTCCACACGCTCCTGCCCGGGATGCTGTTCCGCGACGGGCGGCCGTGGGTGGTCCACGGGTCGATGGGCGGCGACGCGCAGCCGGCCATCTTCGCCCAGGTCGTCTCCGCGCTCGTGGATGGCGGCGTCGATGTCGCGACCGCGGTCACGGCGCCGCGCTGGCACGCGGCGTCGCCGCGCCACTTCGCGCCCCCCGACACGGTCGCGATCGAGCCCAGGTTCCGCGACGGCCTCCTGGCCGGCCTCGCCGCGATGCGCCATGACCTGGACGTCCGCGCGCCATTCGACGGCGGGCTTGGCCATGCCCATGCGATCGAGCTGGTCGAAGGCGGTCCCGCACGCGGCGGCACGCTGGCCGCGGCGGCCGATCCGCGCTCCCTCGGGCTCCCGGCCGCCTGGTGAGCGACCTGTCCGGGCCGGATCCGCTCCTCGCGTCGGGGCCGCTGTCTGCCGTGCTGGAGCGGCTGAGCCGGCTGACCGTCGACGACCTCCACCGGCTCGACGAGGCCGTCCGCGCCGCCAGCGCAGAGAAGCGGTACCACGGACGGGTGGACAAGGGGTTCTGGCTCGCCTGGTACCAGGGCCCGCGGCTCACCACGTCGGAGGGCCGCGAGCTCGCCGACATGTTCCCCGCCGTCGTCGTGGCGATCGCGTCCGGGGTCACGGGGCTGGACGTGAACCGGCTCGGCGCCCGCCTCGGGGACGGGGACCGGCCCGGCGTCTTCGGCGACCTCGTCCGCCTCGTCCGCCCCGGCTCCTCGAACCGTCCGCTCCAGCACGCCGCGATCGCGCTCATCGAGGACGCGGCCGCGCCGTGGGATCCGCGCCTCGCGATCCTGGCCTGCTGGAACGTGACGTGCGCCGCGACGCTCCGGGCGCACCTCCCCGCCCCCGTGCTCGACGTGCTCGAGCGCGCCTGGCGCCAGGCGCTCGGGGAGCCGCCTGCCTGACGGCTGCGTGCGCTTGCGAGCATGCCTCGGCGAGCGTGCGAGCGGCGACGCCCCGACGCCGGGGACGCGTGCGATACTCGCGCCCCGACCAGTCAGCACGTGCGCGGCGCCGCCCGCGCCCGCACCGCTCGTGGAGGCCCCGGTGACCTCGAACATCTCCCAGTCGTATCCGTACTCGAGCGAGTCGGACGGCGAGCGTACCGCGGCCGTGGATGCCGCCGTGGCCGCCCACGCCGGGCTCGATGCCACGATCGCGGCCGAGTCCGTGCCGCTCGACCCGGGCGATCGCTGGTGGACGTACCACCACGCCGGTTGCGGCGGCACGCTCCACATCGCCGGCTACGCGCGCGACCAGCACGCCGTCTACGTGGTGTGCGACCGCTGCGGGAAGACCGCGCTCCGCTGACGATCACCGCTCGGCTGACGATCACCGCTCGGCTGACGATCACCGCTCGGCTGACGATCACCGCTCGGCTGACGATCACCGCCGGCCGCACCCGACCATGGTCCTGACGGCCGCGCCGAATCCCGCGCCCGACGCGCCGACGCTCCGGGCCGCGCGCCGGCGGCTGCTCGTCGACATGCTCGGCATCGTGGCATCCGCCGGTGGCTTCGGCGTCGTCTTCGGGCTGACGGCACGGGCGAACGGGTTCTCCCCGGTCGAGGCGATGGCATTCTCCGTGCTGGTCTTCGCCGGGGCGTCCCAGTTCGCCGCGGCCGGGATGGTCGGGGCGGGCTTCGGGTGGCCGGCGATCGTGGTCCTCACCGGGCTCGTCAACGCCCGGCACCTCCTCTACGCGGCTGCGATGGGGCCGTGGCTCCGAAATCGATCGCGCGGCGAGCGAGCCCTCATGGCGCACGTGCTCACCGACGAGGCATTCGCCCTCAGCCTCGTTCACTTCCGGCGGCTGGGATTCGCCGACCGGCGCGGCTACTGGCTCGCCGCGATCGGCGGGGTCTTCATCCCCTGGAATCTTGCGACCCTGGTGGGCGTTCTCGGAGGACAGGTCGTCCCCGACCCGCGCCTCCTCGGCCTCGACATCGTCTTTCCGGCCGCCATGGCCGGGCTCGCCGTGGGCCTGGCCACGGGGCGGCGGGAGGTCGCCGCGGGCGTTGCCGGGGTCGGCGTCGCCGTCCTCATGGGCCTCGCGGTCGATCCGCGGGCGGGCGTCCTGGCGGGCGGCCTCCTCGGCCCGGTCGTCGGCCTCCTCGTCCCGCGCCACGACCCGGCCATCCCCGAGCCGGACGAGCTGCCCGCGGAGCCGGGCTCCTTCAGCCGGCCGGACCGCTCCGACGACGGGATCGCGCCATGAGCGTGGCGACATGAGCATGGGGCTCGTGGGCCTTGCCCTCCTGATGGCCGCGGTGACCTACCCGGCACGCGCCATCCCGCTCCTCGCGCCCGCCTTCGAGCGCCTCCCGCCGCGCGCGCTCGAGTACCTGCGCCTCGTCGGGCCCGCCGTGCTCGGTGCGATCGCGGCGTCGCAGGTCCTGGTGGCGACGGGCGCGGGCGGCCGTCCCATCTTCCACGTCGGGATCGACTCGCTGGCCGTCCTCGCCTGCGCCGCGCTCGTCGCGTGGCGCCGGAACCTCTTCCTGGGGCTGCTCGTCGCGGTCGTGGCCACGGCCGTCGCCCGGGCGCTCGGCATCGGCTGACCGGGCGGCCGCGACCCGGATCCACCTCCCAGGTCCTCCGGTCCGGGCTCGCCCGTGAGCGGCGGCGTGTCTGCGGCGCGGCCAGCCTCCTGCTGACAGCCGCGCTCGTCAGCGGGGGGCGCTCGCCCGCCACGCGGCGACCTCCGGGTCGCGCCCGGTCGCGAGGAGCAGCGCGGCGAAGAGAGCAGTCCGCGGGACGATGCTCGAAACGTCCAGCCATTCGTCCGGCGAGTGGTCGAGGCCGCCGATCGGACCCAGGCCGTCGAGCGTGGGGACGCCCATCCCGGCAGTCGTGTTGGCGTCGGACGCGCCGCCCGTCGAGGCATCGCGAACCGCGAAGCCCAGCCGCCCCGCGAGCGCACGGGCATGCTCGACGAGAAGGGTCGCACGCGGCAGCTTCTCCATCGGCCAGTGCCGATGGCGCTCAACGACCGCCACGCCCACGTCGGGGACCGTTGGGGCCGCGGCGAGGGCCTCGATCGCGGCGGACGCGGCCTCGAGGCCGGCCCGATCGGTCGCCCGCAGGTCGACCTGGAGGACGGCCCGCCCGGCCACCACGTTCGACCGCGTGCCCGCCTCGACCACACCGACGTTGCACGTGACGCCGGGCCAGCGGCTCGTCAGCGCGTGGAGGCCGATCACCTGGTGGGCCGCCTCGAGGATCGCGCTGCGCCCCTTCTCGGGCTCGACCCCCGCATGTGCCTCGCGGCCGGTGATCGTCACGACGTACTCGACGACGCCCTTGCGGGCCGAGACGATGTCGCCGTTCGCGCGGGCACACTCGAGGACGAAGGCCACGTCGCTCTCCGCGGCGACCCTGCGGACATGCGGCGTGGAGGCGGGCGAGCCGATCTCCTCGTCCGGGTTCGCAATCACGGTCAGCCGCTCGTACGGGATCGTGCCCCCGTCGAGGATCGCCCCGAGCCCGTAGAGCAGCGTGAGGAGGCCACCCTTCATGTCGGTCACGCCGGGGCCGGTCGCGATCCCGCCGGCGAGCCGGAACGGGCGCTCGGCGACCGTGCCCAGCGGGAAGACCGTGTCCATGTGGCCGATCAGGAGGGCCCGCGGACCGCCGGGCGTGCCCCGGAAGACCGCCTCCACGGTGTCGCCGAGGACACCGGCAGCGTCCGCATGACGCGTCACGTCGCCGCCGATCCGGGCCAGGAACGCCGCGGTCCAGGTCGCGATCTCGTTCACCCCGTCGCGGTCGTCGCTGCCGCAGTCGACGTTGACGAGGCGGGCGAGGTCCGCGAGCAGCGACGGCTCGGCCAGGCCGATCCGGGCACGGAGGGCGGCGAGCTCGCGGTCGCCGACGAGGACGGTCGAATCAATCGTCATCTCAGCCGAGACCCGTCGCGTCGGAGGCGGCCGCCGCCCCCTCGCCCCGCGGCGTGGAGGAGCGTCCCAGCGCCCAGCTCACGAAGGGGCCGGCCAGCATGCCGAAGACGAGCAGCGTGACGACGACGATCCCGAACGTCAGCGTCTGGATCGCGGCGCGGTCGGCCAGGCCGGCGGGAAGGGCGAGCGCGAGCGCGACCGTCACTGATCCGCGCAGGCCCGCGAATCCGAGCACGTGGAGCCAGGCGAGCGGCACCACGGGCGGACCCTCGGGCGTCGCGAGCGGCCAGCGGGCACCCGCGGCCGCGCGAACGCTCCGCGCGAGGGACGGGCGTCCGCGGCGAAGGCGCGCCAGGACCCGCTCGCCGAGGCCCAGCAGCCCGTAGACGGTGAGGGCCCGCGCGATGAGCACCGCAGCGACCCCCCACGCCACCGGCCCCGCGTCGGCGACCAGGCGCGGGAGCGGGATCGACGCGCCCACGACCAGGAAGATGAGCGCCGCGAGCACGAACGCGCCGACCTCCCAGACCTCGTCGAGCGCCTGCTCGGTCGCAACCGACAGCGCGACCCGACGGCCGTAGGTCCCAACGACCAGGCCCGCGACGGCGGTCGCGACGATCCCCGATTCCCCCAGCGCGTCGGCGATCACGGCCGCGCCGTAGGCGCACGCGATCGTGATCGTCGCCTCGAGGACGTGGTCGTCGATGGTGCGCAGGACCTGGACCGTCACGAACCCGAGCGCACCGCCGATCAGGACGCTCAGCGTGAGCGTCGTCACGAATACCGCCGCCGCGTCGGCGGCACCCAGGCCGCCGGTCACGATCCGGAGGGCAACAACAAAGATCACGAGGCTCGTGCCGTCGTTGAGGAGGCTCTCGCCTTCCACCAGCGTCCGCAGCCGGTCGGGCGCGGCAACGCGGCGGAAGGTGGCGGCGACGGAGGCCGGGTCCGTGGCGCAGACCATCGCGCCGACGAGCAGGCCGGACCCCAGCGAGATTCCCGTGCCCAGGTGGACCACCACGGCCACGACGAGCGCCGTGAGGATCACCCCGGGAACCGCGAGCACCACGACCCGCGAGACGGCCCAGCGGAACGGCTCGAGCGGCGTCCGGAAGGACGCCTCGAAGATGAGGCCCGGCAGGAGCACCGCCAGCACGAGGTCCGGCGTGATCCCGCGCGACGCCTCAGGGACGACGTAGCCGGCCGCGAGCCCCAGCAGGACGAGCCCCACGACGTACGGCAGCCGGATCCGTCCGGCAACGACGCCGACGACCGAGGCGGCCGTCACGAGCAGGACGAAGACGCGGATCGCGTCGACCGGGCTGCTTTCCATGCGCGGAGTGTGCCGCGTCGGGACGGCGGGCGCGATGCGATACTCCGCGACATGGCATCGGGACATGCGGCCGGACGCCTGGAGGGACGCCTCGACGGTCTCGTCGACCGCCGGACACGCCGGCGGGGCGGCGTCCTGCGCCGGGCCCTGCGACGCCAGATCTCTCACCTCCACGATCGGCGCCGGCTGATCGCGATCGTCCTGCTCGCGCTGGCCGGCGGGATCGGGCTGGCCGGGATGTTCGCGCGGGGCGAGCTGGCGGGCGTGGACGCACGCGCGTACTGGGCGGCCGTCCGCATCTGGCTCAATGGCGGCGATCCGTACCACCCGGCGAGCCCCTTCATGCCGTACGTGTACGCCCCGTGGCTGCTCCCCGTCTTCGCGCCGTGGGCGCTCCTCCCGTGGGACGTGGCGTGGTTCGTCTGGCGGGGTGGCACGATCGTCCTTCTCCTGTGGACGGTCGCCTGGGCCTACCGGCGCCATCCGCTGGCGACCGCCCTGACCGCGCTCGTGCTCGCGTTCCCGGCGTTCGCGAACCTCGACACGGGCAACATCAACCTCGTGCTGGTCCTGATGCTGTGGGGGGCCTGCTTCACCGGACCGCGGACGGGCGGCATCCTCTGGGCGCTCGCCGTGGTCGTCAAATGGATCCCGATCGCCTTCCTGCCGATCCTGGCCCCGAAGGCGCGCCTCCACGGCGTCGTCTTCCTCGCCATCGCGGTGCTCCTCACGCTCGCGACGCTCCCGCTCACGCTGGTGCAGCTGTCCGTCCTGTTCGGGATCCCGCGGCCGCTGCGGCTCGACTACCTCGTCTTCCTCTGGGCCCTCGTCCCGGCGCTCTGGGTCCGCGCGGACCCGGCATGGTTCCTGCGCCCATCGACGTGGCGGGCGTGGGCGGCCCAGCTCGTCGCGACCGGCCGAGCATGGCGCGCCCGTCCGCGCACGGACGACGGTCCCGAGCCGGAGCACGCCGGCCACCGGCTGTGGTCGGCGGCGCGCGGGTTCTTCGGCCTGCCTGTCTGATCGGGGGTCGGTTCAGCCGATCACCGAGGGCACGCCGGATCGTCGAGGCCCGCCGATGGGCCCGTCGCCTGTGCCCGCGTCCCGCCGGGGCGGCTCCCGGACCGGGTGCAGGAGGATGGCGCCCACCACGTAGCAGCCGACGGCCAGCCACATCGCGGCGCGTGGCCCGGACCCCAGGCGCTCGAGGCCTCCGACGGCGTCCATCAGCCGGCCGCCGAGCGCGGTCGCGAGGACGCCGGACGAGGCGGTCGCAACGTTGCTGATCCCCATGTACCGGCCGGACGATGCCTTCGGGATGATGTCGGTCATGAGCGCCCAGTCCACCGCGAGGAACGAACCGGTGGAGATCCCGAGGAGCGCGGCCCCGACGAGCGCGACCGGCACCGACGGGGCCAGCGCGACGATCGCCAGTGCGCACGCACCGACCGCGCATGCCGCGTAGATGACCGGCTTGCGACCCAGCCGATCGGACGCGCGTGCGGCCGGCACGACGGTCAGCAGCACCATGATCGCGACGAGGCCGGCGACCGCCAGGTAGACCTGCCCGGCGTCCGACTTCTCCGCCAGGCCGAGCGACCGCACGAGGTAGAAGACCGCGAGGTTCACGAGCATGCCCGACCCGATCAGGACGAAGAGGCGCGAGCCGACGAGCCAGATGAAGCTCCGCTCCCGCAGGACGTCAGCTCCCCATGCGTCGCGCGCCACGCGCGCCCATGACCGGCCACCGCGGCTCTTCGCGGCACGGCCCTCGCGGACGCCCACCGCGACGCTCAGCATGGTCACGACCTCGATCCCGCCCAGCGCGACGGTCGCCACCGCGTACTGGCCGGACGCGACCGCGAGGGCTCCCACCGCGAAGCCGGTGACGTTGCCGAGGATCTGGAACAGCCCGACGAGGGCCGAAGCGAGACCCACCTGCCGGGCCGGGACAAGGTCGGGGACGTACCCCTGGAACGGCCCCTGGGCCATGTTCGCGCTGACCTGGAGCAGGGCCACGAACGCGGCGATCGTCACGACGGTGCTCGAGGTCGCGATCCCCACGAGGAACGCGATGTCGAGGATGGAACCCACCACGATGTACGGCTTGCGTCTGCCCCACCTGCTCACGGTGTAGTCGCTCAGCGACCCGACGGTCGGCTGGACGATCGCCGCGATCACGGCGCCGAAGACCGTCATCTGGAAGAGCGCGGATCCCTCGGTGCCCGCCGGCACGAGCCTCTCGAACTCGAGCCGGCCCGCGAGGATCGCCGAGAGGCCGGCGAAGATCGACGAGAGGCCCAGCCAATAGAGGGAGAGGCGGACCAGCTGCCCGATGGGAAGCGAGTCTGTCGGGCGCTCGTCGGCGTCGCCGGCCGGTGCGGTGACTGTCAGCGCCGACATCGGGTGCCGCCTCCCAGCGAGGGCGGGCGCGCGCGAGGCCCCGCCCCCGGCGTGCCGCGCGTCCGCTCGCGCATCGGCCAACCCCGTGACAGCGCTCCGGTCCCCGGCCACCACGGTACCCCCTGCTCGCACGGCGTCAAGGGCCGACCTCCGACGAGACGGTCGCGGTTCCGCCTTGCGTGTGCTGCTCCGCCGCGCTAGGTTAAGCGCCCGCCACGGAGCCGCGAAAGCGAAGGATGGACGCGATGGACCCCGACCGCGCCGACGGCCGGGGCACGGATCCTGGCGACGTTCGCCCGCCCCGTTCCGCCCGCACGGCGCGCGACGAGGCTGGCACCTGGTTCTCGCGCGGGGTCGGCTTCGTCGGCGGCGGCCTCCTGGCCTATGGGGTCGTCAACGGCTTCCTGGCGGCGTCGAGCGTCGTCCTCATCTTCTTCGTCGCGCTGCTCCTCGCGTCTGCCCTGGAGCCGCTGGTGGCCCGGGTTCGCGATCGGCTCCCGGTGGGGCGGGGTGCGTCCGTGCTCCTCGTCTACGCGGGCTTCTTCGCGACCGTCCTGGTCATGGCCCTGCTGGTCGTCCCGGGTGCCCTAAACCAGGTGGGCGACCTCGCGGCTGCCCTCCCGGCCGCGTTCCAGCGGGCGAAGGACTTCGCCAACACGCTGGAGGTCGACGCCCTCCGCAGGAGCCTGATCGCCATCATCGACGCCGCAATCGCGGCGACGAAGCCCGGGCCGGCCCCGGTGGCGGGCCAGGTCGTGTCGGAGGGCCTCGCCATCGTGAACGTCGTGGTCTCGGTGGCCACGATCCTCGCGCTCGTCTATTTCTGGATGACCGAGCGCGCCCGACTCCAGCGCTTCGTGCTGAGCTTTCTGCCCCCCGAGCGCCGGGGAGGCACCCGGGAGGCATGGAACGCGGTCGAGCTTCGCCTCGGGAACTGGGTGCGCGGGCAGCTGACGCTGATGGCGGCGCTCGCGGTGATGACGGGGATCGCCTACACCGTGCTCGGCCTCCCGTCCGCCCTGCTGCTCGCATTGATCGCCGGGCTCGCCGAGGCGGTCCCGATCGTCGGTCCGGCCCTCGGCGTCGGGCCGGCCATCCTGGTGGCGCTCGCGATCAAGCCCGAGGTGCTGCTCATCGTCGTCATCGCGTACGTGATAATCCAGCTCCTCGAGAGCAACATCCTGGTCCCGATCGTCATGCGCAACGCGATCGGCGTCTCTCCGCTCCTGATCATCCTGAGCCTGCTCGTGGGAACCGCTCTCGGCGGTCTGGCCGGGGCCCTGGTCGCGGTGCCGACGATCGCCGGGCTGGAGGCGATCCTGGAACGGCTGCAGGACCGGGAGGTGCCGGTGGGAGAGGATTCGGCGACCGCGAGGCACTCGTCGGACGAGGAGGTCACGGGCGAGCCGAACCCCGCGGCTGCCGCGGTCGAGACGCCGAGCTAGCGCCGCACGCGCGCGTGCATGTCCGGCCCGAGGGCGGTCGCCGGGCGGAGGGCCATCCCGCGGTATCCCGGGACGAACCCGGCGGCCGCGAGCCGGTCGCGCCACGCGCCTGCTGGCCCCACGGGATCGCCGTCGACCTTGCTCACGACGAGCTCACGGACGCGGCCATCCACGACCAGCACCCGGAGCGTCGCGAGCGCGCGACCGAGCCGCTCGGCGTCCGCGGCGGCGGGGAACGTGACGAGGCTCGAACCGCCGCGCTCGAGGTAGAGGACCGGGGCGCCATCCACGAGCGCGACATAGGCGCCCGCGGCCCGCTGGAACGGCCGGCGATCGGCGTCGTCACGTCGCGGCCAGGCGAGGGCAGCGCCGTACGGCTGCGCCGGATCGGCGGCGGCCAGCAGGTCGACACGCGGCGCGCCGCCCTCGCCATCGCGACCGGCGCGCAGGCGGTCGATCGCCCCCGCGAGCGCGAACTGGGCCGCCCCGAGCCCGTCCACGAAGTAGCCGCGCCGGATCCGGCCGGATTCCTCGAGCGCACGGAGGACCGGGTAGATCGCAGCGAAGCCACCCTCCACGCCCTCCGCCATCACGGCCTCGCGGGTGACGATCCCGTGACGCTCGAGCAGGACACGCGCCAGCGCGTGGAGGCGCTGGGTCGCGACCGACGCCGCGGGCGCCAGCGCCTCGCCCATGTCGCCGCTTCCCGGGTCCGGCTCGACCAGCGACCATCGACCGGCCGCCTCCGGCGGGCCGAGCGTCGTGAGCCTCCCCGGCCGCGGACGCCGGTCCTTGCCCGGGCGCTTCCAGCGGAGCGCGCGCAGCGGGCCGAACGTGTCGTTCGTCACCTCGCCGGCCCAGACCAGGTCCCAGAGCGCGTCGAGGACCTCGCGATCCGACCCGCCGCCGGCGGCGGCGAAGATCTCGCGGTAGAACGAGGCGCCGCGGCGCGCCAGCAGGTCGCGGATCGCGGCATGGCGCGGACCGGAGGGCCGCTCGGCGACGCCGACCCGGGACGCCACGAGGGCCGCCCGCAGCACGTCACCCCTCCCGGGCCGGAAGAGCGCGACGCGGCCGTCGTCGCGTCCCAGCGGCCCGCACCCGATCCAGGCGACCTCGCCCTGGGCGCCGAGCTCGTCGAGGAGCCGCGGCTGGTAGCCGGGAACGCGCGCCGGGAGCACGTCACGCTCCAGCACGGACGCCGGGATCGGGACGCCGGCCAGCTGGTCGACGACCTCTGCGAGCCGCTCCATGGCGGCCTGTCCGCGAAGTGGCGGCGCGTGCTCGGCCCCGGGGATCGGGACCGGCGCCACGCCCTGCCATGTCGGCAGGAACCGCGCGAACGTGGTCGCCTCCACCGGCTCCACCTCCCGGCGCAGGCGCGCCAGCGACCGGCGCCGGAGGACCCGCAGGACCTCCGGGTCGCACCATTCGCGCTCGGCCCCACCCGGCCGGAACTCGCCCAGGAGCACCGTTCCGGCGTCCGCGAGCCGCCCGAGCACGTCCGCCACGATCCCGGCGGGCAATCCCCAGCGACGCGCGGGCTCGACGCCGAGGAACGGGCCGTGCGTGCGGGCCCAGCGCGCGAGGAGGCCACCGAGCGCGTCGTGCGTCGGGCCGAGGAAGGCGATAGGCGTGCCCTGCGGCGGCGGGGTGCCCGTCGCGTCCCGGTAGCGGCCGGCGTCCTCGACCGCGATCCAGCGAGGCTGGCCGCCGATCCGCACGACGATCGCGCGTCGCGTCGCGCTCAGCGTCTCCAGCCACTCGCGCGCAGCCGGCGGCCCGCCCCGCGTCCGGGCTGCGACCTCGTCCTCGGCCAGGTCCCCGAGCCGCCGGAGGAGGTCCGCGACCTGGTCGACGGAGCCGGCCTTCCGTTCGTCGAGGAGCGCCTGCAGGCCCAGCTCGGTCTCGTCGAGCGCCGCGGGGTCCAGGAGTTCGCGGAGCTCCTCCTGGCCCAGCAGCTCGCGGAGCAGGTCGCGGTCGAGGGTGAGCGCCTGGGCGCGACGCTCGGCGAGCGGAGCGTCGCCCTCGTACATGTAAGCGGCCACGTAGTCGAACAGGAGCGACGACGCCATCGGCGTCGCGGCGGCGGTCTCAACGCGGTGGACCCGGATCTCGCGCCGGGCGATCCCCCCGAGCACCTCGCGGAGCGCGGGCAGGTCGAAGACGTCGGCGAGGCATTCCCGGTAGGTCTCGACGAGGATCGGGAAGCTCCCGTAGCGGCTGGCCACGCCGAGCAGGTCCGCTGCCCGTTGGCGCTGCTGCCAGAGCGGCGTGCGGGACCCCGGCCGGCGGCGCGGCAGGAGCAGGGCTCGGCCCGCGTTCTCGCGGAACCGCGAGGCGAACAGGGCCGACCCCCCGACCGCCGCGACCACGAGGTCCTCGATCGCCTCCGGATCGGGGAAGAGGGCCTCCTCGACCCCGTCGAGGTCGCCCTCGGGCAGGCGGATCGCGATCCCGTCGTCGGACCATATGGACGCGACCTCCTGGCCCAGCCGCTCGCGCAGGCGCGCCTCGATCGCGAGCGACCACGGGGCGTGGACCCGCCCGCCGAACGGCGTGAGCAGGACCAGCCGCCAATCGCCGAGCTCGTCCCGGAAACGCTCGACCACGACCCGGCGGTCGGTCGGGAGGGCGCCCGCGGCCTCCCGCTCGTCCTCCAGGTACGCCACGAGGTTGTCGGCCGCGAGCGCGTCGAGGTGATGCCGGTCCCGCAGCCGCGTGATCACGGCCTGCCGTCCGGACGCGCCGCGGGCAAGGTCGCCCTCGACATTGCGGACGAGCGCGCCCAGCGCGCGGCCGAGCTCGATCGGCCGTCCGATCGCGTCGCCCTTCCAGAACGGCAGCTTGCCCGGCTCGCCGGGCGCGGGCGCGACGATCACCCGCTCCGGTGTGATCTCCAGCACCCGCCAGCTGCTGGCCCCGAGGACGATCACGTCGCCGTGCATCCCGGCGCGCAGCTCGTAGACCATCTCCTCGTCGAGCTCGCCCACCCGGCGGCCCGGCGTCCCGGCCTCGCCCGCGACGAAGACCGGGAAGAGGCCGCGGTCCGGGATCGTCCCGCCCGAGGTGACGGCGACGACACGGGCGTCGCGCCGGCCCTCCACGGTGTCGGTCACGCGGTCCCACACGACCCGTGGCTTGAGCTCGGCGAACTCGTCCGACGGATACGCCCCGGCCAGCATCGCGAGCACGCCCTCGAGGACCTCGCGGGTCAGCGTCTCGAACGGCGCCGCGCGCGTCACGGTGGCCAGCAGGTCGTCGACGGACCAGCGGTCCATGACGGTCATCGCGACGATCTGCTGGGCCAGCACGTCCAGCGGGTTGCGCGGGATCGTGGTCGCCTCGATCAGGCCCTCCCGCATGCGCTCGGCGACGACCGCGCACTCGAGGAGGTCGCCGCGGTACTTCGGGAAGATCACGCCGCGGCTCACCTCGTCGACGCGGTGCCCGGCCCGGCCCACGCGCTGGAGCCCGCGGGCGACCGAGGTCGGCGATTCGACCTGAATCACGAGGTCGATCGCGCCCATGTCGATCCCGAGCTCGAGCGATGACGTCGCTACGAGCGCCGGAAGCCGGCCGTCCTTCAGCGCCTCCTCGATCGCGACGCGCTGCTCGCGCGAGATCGAGCCGTGGTGGGCCCGGACGAGGTCCTCGCCGGCGAGCTCGTTGAGGCGCTGCGCGAGCCGCTCCGCGAGGCGCCGGCTGTTCACGAAGACGAGCGTGCTCCGGTGCGACCGGATCAGCTCGAGGATTCGCGGATGGATCGCGGGCCAGATGCTCACGCGCCGATCGCCGCCGCCCACGGGGCCGCCCGGCTGGGCCTCGACCGGCATCGCGTCGCCCAGGCGGCGCATGTCCTCGACCGGCACGACGACCTGGAGGTCCAGCACCTTGCGGGTGCCCGGGTCGACCAGCGTGACCGCGCGCCCGTCGCCCGTACCCGCGAGGAAGCGCCCGATCGTCTCGAGCGGGCGTTGCGTCGCCGAGAGGCCGATCCGCTGGAACCCCGGGGCTCCCGGGGCGCGAAGCCGCTCGAGGCGCTCCAGGCTCAGCGCGAGGTGGGCGCCACGCTTTGTGCCCGCGACCGCGTGGACCTCGTCGATGATGACGTGCTCGACGCCTCGCAGGATCTCGCGCGCCTGCGAGGTGAGCAGCAGGTAGAGCGACTCGGGCGTCGTGATCAGGATCTCGGGCGGCCGCTTCGCGATCGAGCGGCGCTCGTCCGTCGTGGTGTCGCCTGTCCGCGACGCGATCGAAACCGCGCGGACCGGGATTCCCAGGCGCGCGCCGGCCAGCGCGATCCCGGCCAGCGGCGCCCGGAGGTTGCGCTCCACGTCATAGGTGAGAGCCTTGAGCGGGCTGACGTAGAGGATGCGGACCGAGCCCGTGCCCGAGCCCGAGCCCGTGCCCGAGCCCGTGCGCCCGGGCGGTGCGCCCGTCGCGGCGCCCGGCGGCGCCGGTCGTGCCGGTTCCCGGACCAGGCGATCCAGGCACCACAGGAATGCCGCGAGCGTCTTGCCGCTGCCGGTCGGGGCGTGGAGGAGGACGTGGCCGCCCTCCGCGATCGCGGCCCAGCCATCGACCTGGGCGGGCGTCGGGGCCGCGAAGGCATCCCGGAACCAGGTCGCCACCGGCGGGCTGAACCGGGCGAGGGGGTCGGCGACGGGTCTGGACCGGGGAGCCACGGGAGCGGGAGTATACGCCCGCACGGTCGAACCGATCACCTGTTCCAATGTCGTGCAGGGACCGCGCGCGACCGTCCTGGCCCGGCGAGCCCCGGCGGGCCGAAGTGCCCGCCGGGCGTCGCCGGGACGCTGGGATTCGGCGTGCCGTTCGACCCTGAACGGCGGGCCATCCGACCTCGTCGCCGCGTGACCGGCCGCGCCGCGGCCGCGACCCCGTGGCACCATGCCCGCATGGAGCGGACGTACACGGCTCCCCTCCTCGACAAGCTGGGCGTGCGGGTCGGGGCCCGGGTCATCGTGGTGGGCATCGACGACCCGGCGTTGCTGGCGGAGCTGTCGACTCGGGCGTCCGTCGGCGCAGCGGCGGCATCCGGCGCCGGGGCCGACCTGGTATTCCTCGCCGCCGACGACACCGCCGCGCTCGGCCGGCTTCCCGCGCTCCGCGAGGCGATCTACCCGGGCGGCGCGATCTGGGTCGTGTCGCGCAAAGGTCGCGCGGCCACGCTGCGCGACGTCGAGGTGATGGCCGCGGCGCGCGAGGCGGGCCTCGTCGACACCAAGGTCGTCTCGTTCAGCGCGACCCACACGGCGCTTCGCCTGGTGGTGCCCCGCGCCCAGCGCTGACCGTCCTGCCGCGCGTTGGCCGCGGGACGGCCTCGCCGCGCCGCGGCCGCGTCGCGCTCGGTCGTCCCCTACCTCTCGGCGGGCGACGCCGGCTTCGTCGACTGCGGCCGTGGCGCGCCCACCGGAAGGTTCGCCGGCTCCAGGATCTCGTCCACCAGGCCCAGCTCCAGGCACTCGTCCGGGCCCAGGAAGCGCTCGCGCCCGGACCAGATGAAGCGTCGCCACCACGCCTCGTCGCGGTAGCCCGTGCGGCGCGCGAACAGCTCGGCGACCGTGTGCTGGTAATGCTCCGAAAGCTGCTGGTAGTCCTTGAAGATCCGCTCGTCCTCGCCGGAAAGGATCCACTGGGTGGAGTGGAACATGAGCGTCCCGAACCGGCCGATGGAGCGATGGTCGCCGGCCTGGCTCACGATCCTGCCCATGTCGCGAGACGACCGCGTCGACGGCCGTCGGACGCCTCCGCTACCATTCGAGGATGTTCGGACTCGACACCGTCGTCATCCTCCTGGTCGTGCTCGCGATCGTGCTCGTGTGGCGTGGCCCGAGGACCCTCCCGAGGTGGGGCGAGGTGCTCGGACGGGGCGTGAAGGCCGCGCGCAAGGACGCAGGCGACCTCCGGCGCGACGCGGACCGCGCGGACGGAGCGCCGAAGCCGTGACCGCGCTCGCCGACCAGCTCCTCGTCTACGAGCTTGCCCTCGCCCGTCGCGACGGGTCGGGCTTTCCGGGTGGCCTTGCAGGCCTGATCGCCGACGACTTCGAGGAGTTCGGGGCGAGCGGACGGCGCTGGGACCGGGCCGCGGTCCTCGCCCTGCTCGAACGGACGCCGACGTCGGACGTCACGATCGGCGCGTTCACGACGACCCCGCTGACGGAGCAGGTCATCCTCGTCACGTTCCGCACCGCCTCGCTCTCCGCCGGCAACCCGCCGAGGTACGCGTGGCGCTCCTCGCTCTGGGTGCGTCGTGACGGCCGCTGGCGCCTTCGCTTCCACCAGGCCACGCCGACGACGACCCGAGAGGCGGG
>Ga0209638_1000199_pt1 | contig 40249 bp, 41 predicted proteins | sample BarGraNGADG00211_FD_184490 | JGI IMG/M metagenome (GOLD analysis project Ga0209638, IMG submission 184490) | Arctic peat soil microbial communities from Barrow, Alaska - Barrow Graham LP Ref core NGADG0002-211 (SPAdes) (version 2) | ecosystem: Environmental > Terrestrial > Soil > Wetlands > Peat...
AGCAGTTGAGAATCATCGGGCCCTGCCGGATAGCGACCGTTATCTCCGGCCCGCCGGGCGCAGCCAAGACCATCGCGCCTGAGGTTCGTTCTCATTGTTGCCGTTGGACCGGTAGCCCGAGGCGTTCCTACCTCGAGTACCGAAGTGGATATCTAAGTGAACAAGCACATCAGTTCCGGCGCGCCCAAGAAGGCTCGCTGGTCCACGGCCAAGAAGTCCGAAGCCAGGACTGGCCCCAAGAAGGCTCACCGCGGACAGCAGGGGCAGGCGCCTCGCAGTTTTGACGACCGCGCGCCTCGCACCCGTGGGGCCCGCGATGACCGTCCCGCCCGTACCTATGGTGCCCGTGACGAGCGTCCCGCGCGCAGCAATGACCGTGGTGAGGACCGCGCACCTCGCACCTACGGCAACCGCGACGACCGTCCGGTTCGCACCAACGGCAACCGCGACGACCGTCCGGTTCGCACCAACGGCAACCGTGACGAGCGTCCCGCGCGCACTAATGACCGTGGTGAGGATCGCGCACCTCGCACGTACGGCAACCGCGACGACCGCGCACCTCGCACGTACGGCAACCGCGACGAGCGTCCCGCGCGCAGCAATGACCGTGGTGAGGACCGCGCACCTCGCACGTACGGCAACCGCGCGGACCGCGCACCCCATATCCACGGGAACCGCGACAACCGTCCGACTCGTACCTATGAGAAGCGCGTGCCGGGTGCCGCTCGGGCGGACTTCAAACGTGACGAGAACTATGGCAAGCGCCCGGACCGTCCGGCCCGTGCATACGACAAGCAGACCCCGACCCGGGTCATCGACACCACACCCGTGACCGTCGAGCAGGACAACGGGTTCGCGGCTCTTGGGCTGCCTGCTGCTCTGGTCGAACGCCTCGCACGCGAAGGCATCACCACCCCCTTCCCGATCCAGACGGCGACGATCCCGGACGCCCTGGCTGGGCGCGACGTGCTCGGCCGCGGCCAGACCGGCTCCGGCAAGACGTTCGCCTTCGGCCTTCCGACCCTGACCCGACTCGCTGCCGGTGACCGGGCCCTGGCTCGTCGCCCCCGGGCCCTGGTGCTCACTCCGACCCGCGAGCTCGCGATGCAGATCAGCGACGCCCTCGAGCCGTTCGTGCACGTCATGGGCCTGCGCCACAAGCTGGTTGCGGGCGGTATGCCGTACCCGCCGCAGCTGATGGCTCTCGACCGTGGTGTCGACCTGCTGATTGCCACCCCGGGACGGCTCAAGGACCTCATGGAGCGCGGGGCCGTCCAGCTCACCGATATCGCCATCATGATCCTTGACGAGGCTGATCACATGGCGGAGATGGGCTTCCTGCCCGAGATCACCTCCATCCTCGACGCCCTCCCCGAGGGCGGTCAGCGACTGCTCTTCTCGGCCACGCTGGACCGTGGTGTCGATGCGGTCGTCGAGCGCTACCTCACGGACGCCGTCACCCACTCCACCGATGACGCAACGGCGAGCGTCACCACGATGGAGCACCACATCCTGCTCATCGATCCTCAGCACAAGAAGCTGATCACCGCTGAGGTGGCTAACCGCGAGGGCCGCACCCTGGTCTTCGTGCGGACCAAGCTGGGCGCCGACCGCGTCGCCGAGCAGCTGCGTGAGCAGGGAGTCTTCGCTGCCGCTCTGCACGGTGGCCTCGCCCAGGGCGCTCGCAACCGAGTGCTGAGTGCGTTCAAGGACGGCAGCCTGCCCGTTCTGGTCGCCACAGACGTTGCGGCCCGCGGTATCCACGTGGACGACATCGGCGTCGTTCTGCAGGCCGACCCGCCAGCTGATCACAAGGACTACCTTCACCGCTCCGGGCGCACGGCCCGCGCTGGCGAGAAGGGCACTGTCGTCACGTTGGCGCTCCCACACCAGAGGCGTGGCATGGAGCGCATGGCTCGCGAAGCGGGTCTGGACGTGCTGGCGACCAGGGCAATCCCTGGCGACGCAGTGCTGACCGCGACCGGTGCCTGCGCGCCCAGCGGTGTGCCGATCCCGGAGAGCCAATCCCGCCGCCTGCTCCAGGGCGAGCAGCGTGGCCACCGACGTCCCTTCGGCGGGGGCGGCCGAGGCTCTGGAGGCGGGCCGCGCCGTAACAACGACTCCCCGCGCGGCTACCGCGGCTCGCACAGCTGAGACGCCTCGGACCAGAGAGACCCGATCGGTAGACGCCGGTCGGGTCTTCTGTTTGCTGGTTGATCCCGAGATGGCGCAGGTGCGTCATTGATGGCGCAGCAACGAAGCTGCTCGATCAATGACGGACCTGCTCGATGTGGCAGCGTTTGGGCGTGGCCTGCGCGAGGATGGCTGAGTGAGAATGGCTGGGTGAGCATGGACAACGCAACGAGCAAGCTGCTTGTCGCGACGCCGCGGACCGGAGGCGACGTCTTCCGGCGCAGCGTGGTGCTCGTGCTGCACCATGACGAGGAAGGCGCACAGGGCGTCGTCCTCAACCGCCCCCTGGCCGCTCCCGTCTCGTCGGTGCTCCCACCCTGGCAGGACTACGTCACAGATCCGCCCACCGTCTTCCAGGGCGGCCCCGTCTCACTGGACTCGGCGCTGGGTCTGGTAACCGTTCCTGGCGATCATCAGGAGCCGATGGGTGTGCGGCTGCTGTTCGGCGGGATCGGGCTGGTTGACCTCGACATCCCCCCGCTGGTGGTGGTACCCGAGGTCGCTGGCCTTCGGATCTTTGCCGGGTACGCCGGCTGGTCCAGTGGTCAGCTGGAGCGGGAGATTCGCGAAGGAGGCTGGTATGTCGTGGAGTCCGAGGCCCGCGACGCCTTCACGCCGGAGCCGGAAACGCTGTGGTCCACTGTGCTACGTCGACAACGTGGTCATCTCGCGTTCGTCGCCAGCCTCCCCGAAGACCCCACGATGAACTGAAGGAATCGGCTCACCTGCTCGTGGTGAGAACCGGCATACCTGCTCGTGGTGAGAACCCGGCATACCTCTCGTTGGTTAGACTTGGCCACATGAGTGACTCGCGGACTTTTGTGAACGGGCTCGACGACCCGAACGACCCGACGGGCCCGAGCGACCCGTTCGCACCCGCACCGCAGCGCCAGCCCGCAGCCTCACCGGTGCATACGGCGGTGATCGAGCGCGAGCGCGTCGAGGAGGAGGTCGAGGCGGGCGACCACGAGCGCTTCTCGCACTATGTCCGCAAGAACAAGGTCATGGAGAGCGCAATGTCCGGTGAACCCGTCGTTGCCCTCTGCGGCAAGGTCTGGGTCCCGGGCCGCGACCCCAAGAAGTTCCCGGTGTGTCCCACCTGCAAGGAGATCTACGAGGGTCTGCGCGCACCCGGAGATGGCAAGAGCTGACTCGGATCGGCGTCGGCGGCGAGGCCCGATAACACATCGGAGCGTCGCCTGAGGACCCGGGCCCGTGGCAGGCCGCAGGTCGGATCTCGTTACGGTTAGCAGGATATGAGCACCGCGGCCGCTTCCCATCTCTCACCAGCTTTCCCGGGACGGGCCGCCTGGGGGACCGCCTCCAAGCTGCGCGTCTGGCAGGCGGACGCCTTGGCTCAGTACCTGCGCTCCACCCCCCGGGACTTCCTCGCCGTCGCGACCCCAGGGGCGGGCAAGACCACCTATGCGCTCCGCGTCGCGACCGAGCTGCTCAGCACGGGCGCCATCAGCCGGGTCACCGTGGTCGCGCCGACGGAACACCTGAAGACCCAGTGGGCTGACGCGGCCTCGCGGGTCGGGATCCGGATCGACCCCCGGTTCACCAACGCAGCGGGGAGCCACGGTGCGGAGTTTGACGGCGTGGCCGTGACCTATGCCCAGGTGGCCAGCAAGCCGCTGTTGCATCGTGCCCGGACCCGGGTTGCGCCGACCCTGGTCATCCTCGACGAGATTCACCACGGTGGCGACAACCTGTCATGGGGCGACGCGATCCGCGAGGCCTTCGAGCCGGCCACCCATCGGCTGGCCCTGACGGGCACGCCGTTTCGCTCTGATACCAGCCCGATCCCCTTCGTCCGCTACGAGACTGGCACTGACTCGATCCGCCGCAGCCAGGCGGACTACACGTACGGGTATGCCGAGGCTTTGCGTGACGGGATCGTCCGCCCTGTCCTGTTCCTCGCCTACGGCGGCGCGATGCGTTGGCGCACCAAGGCCGGCGACGAGATGTCCGGCAGGCTCGGCGAGCCGATGACCAAGGACGCGACGGCGCATGCGTGGCGCACCGCCCTGGACGCCGAGGGCGACTGGATCCCGTCGGTCCTGGCTGCGGCGGACAAGCGGCTGACCGAGGTACGTCGTGGTGTGCCGGATGCCGGCGGCCTCGTGATCGCGTCGGACCAGACCCGGGCGCGGGCCTACGCCAAGATCCTGCACACCATCTCGGGTGAGAGGCCCGTCGTCGTGCTCTCGGACTATGCCGGATCGTCAGGCAAGATCGAGAAGTTCGCCGAAGGCGTCCAGCGCTGGATGGTCGCTGTTCGCATGGTGTCCGAGGGTGTGGACGTCCCGCGGCTGTGCGTCGGCGTCTACGCCACGTCCACGTCCACACCCCTCTACTTCGCCCAGGCTGTCGGACGTTTCGTCCGCGCGCGCCGTCGAGGCGAGATGGCGTCGATCTTCCTGCCGAGCGTGCCGCTCATCCTGGAGCACGCTGCACGTCTCGAGGAGGAGCGCGACCACGCTCTGGACCGGGTCTCCAAGCCGGGCGACGAAGCCTCCATGTGGTCGGCCGAGGACGACCTGCTCGCGGCCGCCAACCGCACCCGGTCGACTGTCGATGTCGACGAATTGTCTTTCGAAGCACTGGAGTCCGAGGCGGAGTTCGACCACGTTCTCTTCGACGCCCAGCAGTTCGGGCTCAACGCCGAGGTTGGCAGCGCTGACGAGCAGGCGTTCCTCGGGCTACCCGGACTGCTCGAACCCGACCAGGTGGCAACGCTCTTGCGCGAGCGCCAGTCTTCCCAGAAGGGGTCCGGCCGCAAGAGGGCGCAGCCCGAGCTGTCCACCCATCGCGCAATGGCAGCCGCTCGCAAGGAGCTCAACTCGCTCGTCTCCGCCTACGCCCGCAAGACCGGCGCCCTCCACGCCGTGGTGCACGCCGACCTGCGCAAGAGCTGTGGGGGGCCGGCCCTGGACCAGGCCAGCGGTGAACAGGTCGCCCAGCGGATCCAGACCATTCGACGGTGGTTCGTGGGTCGCCGCTGAGCCGTCGTTCGATGCCTGCGCTCAGGACGAGCGGCATGGCTCCTTCTGCCGTTCTGGGGCTGTGTTTGCACGTGCGTGCTCGCTGGTTCACAGTGAAGTCATGGCCAAACCGATCACCCTGACGCCCGAAGAGCGCCAAGCCGACCTCGACCTTGACCAGCTCAGACAGCTTGTCGGCCTGGTGGAGTACGACGAGACCAGGGACCCCTTCCCGGTCATCGGCTGGGACGCCCTGGTGTTCGTGGTCGGCAACGCCACGCAGGCGTCGCACTACTTCCAGTCCGCCTTCGGCATGGAGCTGGTCGCCTACAGCGGCCCCGAGACGGGCAACCGCGACCACAAGGCATACGTGCTCACGAGCGGCTCATGCCGCTTCGTCATCAAGGGTGGTGTCGCCTCCGACAGCCCGCTCCTTGCCCATCACCGAACCCACGGGGACGGTGTCGTCGACATCGCCCTCGAGGTGCCGGACGTGGACAAGTGCATCGAGCACGCGCGTGCCACCGGCGCGACGATCGTCCAGGAGCCGGAGGACATCAGCGACGAGGATGGCACGGTTCGCATGGGTGCCATCGCGGCCTACGGTGACACCCGGCATACCCTCGTGGACCGCTCGCGGTATGACGGGGTCTATCTGCCCGGCTACGTCGAGCGGACCTCAGGCCTGGTCAGGCGCGAGGGTGCGCCCAAGCGGATCTTCCAGGCGCTCGACCACGTCGTGGGCAACGTCGAGCTCGGCAAGATGGACACCTGGGTGACCTACTACAACAAGGTCATGGGCTTCGTGAACATGGCCGAGTTCATCGGCGACGACATCGCCACGGACTACTCGGCGTTGATGAGCAAGGTTGTCGCCAATGGCAACCACCGGGTGAAGTTCCCCTTGAACGAGCCGGCGATCGCCAAGAAGAAGAGTCAGATCGACGAGTTCCTCGAGTTCTACGGGGGCCCCGGCGTGCAGCACCTGGCCCTGGCCACGGGAGACATCCTGGCCACCGTCGACGCCATGCTTGCCGAAGGCGTGGAGTTCCTGGCGACCCCGGACTCCTACTACGAGGACCCAACCCTGCGCGCGCGCATCGGCAACGTGCGCGTCCCGATCGAGGAGCTGCAGAAGCGCGGCATCCTGGTCGACCGCGACGAGGATGGCTACCTCCTGCAGATCTTCACCCGACCAACCGGGGACCGCCCCACGGTGTTCTTCGAGATGATCGAGCGCCATGGTTCGCTCGGCTTCGGCAAGGGCAACTTCAAGGCGCTGTTCGAGGCCATCGAGCGCGAGCAGGAGCGCAGGGGCAATCTCTAGGTCCGCGGGGCCGTGATCGATGGCGTTGGCTCGCCCTGTTGTTCCTCGTGACAGGCTAGGGCCCATGACGCAGCCATCCGGGTGGTACGACGACCCGCAGGATCCCAGCCAGCTTCGGTATTGGGATGGCGTGATCTGGTCCACCCATGTCACGCCGAAGGTCTCGCCGACCGTTGGCCAGTCCAACATCGGTATGCCGTACGGCGTCACCCCTGCGGCCGCTCGACCGCATACGTCCGGCTCGCAAGGGGCACAGGGTGCTCCCACGTCACAGGGCGGCTACGGCCCACCCCCTCAGGACAGCGGGTCGCCGGGCGCGGGACAGCCGGGCGGCCAGTGGCCGGCATACGGGCAGGGTCCGGGGCTGCCGTCGGCGCAAGAGGCGGGTTGGCAGTCGCACCCGGCTGCGACCACCCCCGATGGCGTCGTGCTCTCGGGCTGGTGGAAGCGTGTCCTCGCACGGATCATCGACAGCATCATCGTCTGGATCGTCTCCCTGCCGCTGACGTTCGCGCCGATGGAGCGTGCAGCCACGATCTTCCGGGACTTCTTCCGGCAGGTCATTGATGCTGCGCAGGCAGGCAGCTCGACGCTGCCGGCGCAGCCCACCACCCAGCTGGCCGGCCCGATCCTGCAGGTCAGCCTTACGCTGCTGGCGGTGACCCTGGTCTACGAGGTCGCGTTTCTCACCAAGACCGGTGCGACGATCGGCAAGAGGATCGTTGGGATCAGCGTCCGGCTGAGGGACAAGCCTGGCCCGCCGCCGCTGATCGCGGTTCTGAAGAGGACAGCGGTCAAGCAGGGCGGTGACCTCGTCGGGTCGGTGCCGGTCATCGGCCTCTTCGGCTCGCTGTTCAGCCTGCTCAACGTCCTGTGGCCCTTGTGGGACGACAAGAAGCAGGCCATCCACGACAAGGCTGCAGCAACAAACGTCGTCGTCGGGCCTCAGCGCAAGAGCGGCTTGTAGCGGCCCGGCCCGGCGTGGCTGCGGCTCCTGATCGTCCGCTGGCCCACATCAAGCGAGCGAGAGAAAGAGCTTCTCCAAAGTCTTGATGTCGACCGAGTCCCCGCCGTCTGGCTCATTCAGACACTGCTTGAGGCCGGTAGCGATGATGGCGAAACCGGCCCGGTCAACGGCGTGGTTGACCGCGGCCAGCTGCGTGACGATCTCCTTGCAGTCACGGCCCTCCTCGATCATGCGCAGGACGCCACCGATCTGGCCCTGGGCCCGGCGCAGCCGGTTGACGACCGCACCCATCTCATCCGGGTTCAGCTGAACCATCGTTGCTCCGTTCGAGGTCTTGTCGGCATTATGAGGCTCGGTTGTCTGCGGGCGCCTGCGTGACCGTGTCCAGCACTGCAGCGAGCCGCTGACCAACCTCGTCCGCGACAGACGATAGGGCATCGTTGTGGGTCAAGGACACAATGACCTTGGGGTCGAGGGTCTCGACAACCGTGGTGTCTTCGTCAAGCGCCCGGATCACGACGTTGCACGGCAACAACAGCCCGACCGAGGGCTCGACCTGGAGCGCGGCGTACGCCAGCGGCGGCCGGCAGGCGCCGAGGATGACCTGAGGCAGGACGTCGACGTCCAGCTTGGCCTTCAGCGTTGCCTGCATGTCGATCTCGGTCAGGACGCCGAAGCCCTGGTCGACCAGGGACGTGCGGGTGGCCGCGAGCGTGTCGCCGAAGGGGCGGCGGACCGTCGTGGTCAGTGCGTAGGTCATCGCGGTTCTCGTTTCCCAATGCGGTCATCGAGGACGGTCTGCTCGAAGGTCGCTTCAGTCATATCGGTGGTCGTGAGGTCTCGACGTCCGAAACAATACCCTGGTGGGTATCAGCGTTCAACAGACACCGAATGCGAAAGTCGTACGCCGGATCATGTTCCGGCGTACGACGAACCTACCGGGCGGGACTTCACCCGATAGTTGACATCATCCACATCGAGGCTACGCCAGGAGGTCCAGCTCTGGTCCTGGATGCCCTGACTAGATGAAGAGGAGCTGAGCGCCCTCGGTGATCTCGATGAAGTCGCTGGCGCTGATGATGCCCTCGACGTCGTCATAGAGGTCTTCCTTGGTGAGGTTGTTCATGTCGGCCGACATCCGGCAGGCCCAGAGGTGTCCGCCGGAGGCGACGATCTGTTCCAGGAACTCGGGCACCTCGGGCACGTCGAGGTCCGCGATGGACTTCTTCATCCTCGAGGTGGCCATGGCCGTCATGCCGGGGAGCCCGCCCAGGCCCTGAGGCATATGGGTGGCGGTGTTGCCCAACATGGTGAACTTCAGGTCACCCATGGTCTTCTTGTTGATCATGTCGAAGCCCCAGAACGTGAAGAACATGTGGACCTCGGCGCCCTCGCCCAGCGCGGCATTGGCCAGGATCAGCCCCGGGTAGGCCATGTCCAGGTTTCCCTTGGAGCAGATGAAAGCCATCTTGCGGCCGGCGCCGACCTCGGAGTCGAAGTCGGGAACGATTGCCGGAGAAGTCTCTGTGGCGCTCATGTTGGTCTTTTTCCTTTTCTGGTAGCTGGTATCAGACGCAGCCGTGCGGCTTGGGCAAGCCGGCGACGTAGGACATCTTCTTGGCAGGCTTGGCCGGGAACAGCGCGAAGAGCTCCTTGATCGGGATGGCTCCGACGGTGGACACCCGGCGCAGGGTCGCGGTCTCGCCCATCTCATCGAAGTCCTTGCGCAGGAACCGGATCGCTTTCCAGTGGGCGTCGGTCAAGGTGATGCCGATCTGGGCGGCGAGGGCGATGCCGATCTCGTCGGTCCACTCGGTGGGGTCGGTGAGGAAACCTTCCTCGTTGACGTTGATCTGGTGGCCGTCGATCGTGGTCACGGGCATGGCGAACTCTCTTTTCTACTTGGTGGTCTTGGTCATGGTGTTGCTGGGTTTCTTACCGACCATGGACATCAGGGTCGGCACAGGCATCGAACGACCCGGAAGCAGGATGTTCCAGTAGATCCAGCGGAACGCGAGCTTGCCCAGGTGGTTGGCCCGGGTCTCCTTGAGCAGGCCCATCGGACCAACGAACGGCAGCGGGTACGTGCCGGGCAGCGGCTCGGTGTCGTAGTTGAAGTCGATGAGAAGGCCCTTGCCGTCGCCGGACTCGATGAAGCAGTTGGCGTGGCCGTCGAAGGAGCCGGTCATGGGCTTGCCGGCGATGAGCTCCATGAAGTTGTCCACGAAGATGTCTATGGAGAAGTGCGCGACCGACCCAGCCTTGGACGCCGGGATGTCGGAGGCGTCGCCGACCGCGAACATGTTCGGGTAGGCCTTGGACTGGAGGGTGTGCTTGTCGACCGGGACGTAGTTCAGGTCATCGCCGAGACCGGAGCGAGCGACGAAGTCGGCGCCCATGTTCAGCGGGACGGTCACCAGCAGGTCGAACGGCACCTCTCGCTCGTCGTAGGAGACCAGCGCCTTGTTCTCCACGTCGATCCGCTCGACCATGAAGTCGGACTCCACGGCGATCTTGCGGTCGTCGAGCATGGAGCCCAGGCGTTCGGAGGCGATCGGCTTGGTGAAGGCACCAGGCAGTGGGGTCACGTAGATGATCTCCACCCGGTCACGCATGCCCTTCTCGCGCAGCCACGCCTCGGCCAGGAAGGTGAACTCCAGCGGTGCGACGGGGCACTTGATCGGCATGTCGGTGATATGCACGACGAGCCGGCCATGGTCGAACTTCTTCAGCGCCTCGGCCAGCGCCTTTGAGCCCTCGAAGGTGTAGAAGTCGAAGATGCTGCGGCGCCATTCCTCCCCGAGCATGCCGGGGGTCTGGTCGGGCCGGGGCGTCGTGCCGGAGGCGATGATCAGGTAGTCGTAGTCGAGGGTCGTGCCATCGACAAGTGCCACCTTGTTTGCGGCCGCGTCGACCCTGTCGACCTCACCGATCACGAAGTCCACGCCCTTGGGCAGCGTGCCGCGCCGGGGGCGGGTGATCTGTTTGGCGGTATAGGCCCCGAACGGCAGGAACAGGAATCCCGGCTGGTAGGGGTGGACGTCGTCACGGTCGACGACCTTGATGTCCCACTCGCTCGCATCAAGGTGGTGTCGTAGCTTGTTGACGATCATCGTGCCAGCCGTCCCGGCACCTAGAACCAGCAACCTCTTCACAGCAAATTCCTCACTTCTTGGGGTGGCACTCGTGACTTGGTCTCCACGCTACGAAGAATGGGTCATCTCCGGACAGGGCCAAAGGTCCCTAGTACCCTAGGGGGTATGTCACACGGCGGTGTCACAGACCCTGTGTCGTCAGCCTGCCGTCCGGCACGGGAAGGAACCATGAGTAGCGAAGTTACGCCCACGACGAGCGCAAGCGCAGGCGATCTGCCGTTATGGGGGTCGGTGCTGGCGGTGGTGGCCCATCCTGATGACGAGTCGTTCGGTCTGGGCGCGATGCTGGACGCCTTCGCCGGCGCGGGGGCGAGGGTCGACGTACTGTGCCTGACACATGGGGAGGCCTCGACGCTGCACGGTGCCCCCGGGGATCTCGCCTCGCTGCGTGCTGCTGAGCTGACCGAGGCTGCCGAGGCGCTGGGTGTGACGAATACCACGTTGCGGGACCACCCGGATGGGTCCCTGGGTGAGGTGTGCCGCACGATGCTGGCCACCGAGGTGGTTGCTGTTGCCGATTCCGCACACACTGAAGGTTTGTTGGTCTTCGACAGCGCCGGCGTCACCGGTCACCCCGACCACATGGCCGCGACCGCTGCGGGACTTCTGGCGGCGGAGATGCTCAACCTTCCGGCCCTGGGCTGGACCCTTCCGGAAGCCGTTGCGACACAGCTCAACCAAGAGCTGGGCAGCACCTTCATCGGCCACCGGGACGAGGACATCGACCTGCGGCTGACCGTCGACCGCGTCCGGCAGCGCGTTGCCAGCCGCGCCCACGTGAGCCAGGCACTGCCCAGCAGCGTCCTGTGGCGCCGGCTGGAGCTGCTCGGCGACACGGAGAGCCTGCGTTGGCTGAGACCGCTTGGTGGGACGGCCAGCTCGGCGCGCGGATAGCTAGCGGATGCGATCGGCGATGGGCAGGGTGATCTCGAATCTCGCGCCTTTGCCGGGTCCCTCGCTGAAGCCGCGCAGCTGTCCGTCATGGGCCCGGACGATCGCCTTGGCGATGGTCAGTCCGATGCCGCTTCCGGCACCGCTGGCGGTGCGGGAGGAGTCGCCCCGGTAGAAGCGTTCGAACAGCTGGGGCGCGACCGCGGGATCGAACCCTTCGCCGGTATCGGAGACCACGATCCGGCACCGGTTGTCCTGACGGTTCGTGGCTACGGTGACGATGCCATCTGCGGCCGTATGTCGAAGGGCGTTGTCCAGCAGTGCCCCCAGCGCCTCGGCCAGCCGGTCCGGGTCGGCCAGCACCTGCCAGGCAGAGACGCCGTCTTCGGTCAGGGCGATCCCCTTGACGTCGAAGCGGGGGCGCGCCGCTGCCACCGCGCCGGAGACGACGTCCTGCAGCGGGACCAGGACAGGGTTCAGGTTCAGCTGACGCTCCTCCGCCCGGGATACGGCAGACAGGTCGCCGACGAGGCGATGCAGCCGCTGCGACTGTTCGGCAAGGGTGGTCAGGGTGCTCTGGTCGCTGGGCAGTATGCCGTCCGAGACAGCCTCGATGGTGGCTTCCAGGGAGGCCAGGGGCGTGCGCAGCTCATGTGCCAGGTCGGTGAGCAGACGCCGGCGCGTCTGTTCGGTGCTCGCCAGATGCCGGGCCATCGTGTTGAACGAGGTGGTCAGCCGGTCGAACTCGGGGCCAAGACCCGGCTGCGGGAGGCGGGTCTGGTAGTCGCCGTCGGCGACCCGGTAGGCCGCTTCGGCAGCTTCGGCCACCGGTGCCGCGACTCGTTTGGCGACCAGCCAGGTCACCACCAGGGCGGCCGCCAGGGCCACGGTCACGCCCACGGACAAGGCGATGAGCACCCCACTGGCGAACGCCTCGTCGACGTGGGTCTGGGCCTGGGCCGACAGCGGTGGCTTGATCTTGTCCATGTGCGAATGAAACGCGGGATGGGCGACAAGCAGCACCACCACCAGCATGGTGCCCGCCCCCGCGATGACGACCAGGCCCATGGCGGTGAAGAGTCGCCAGGCCAACCCCAGGGCAGGCCTTCGGGGCCGACCGGCCCGGACCCTCATCCGGGTCCCATCCGGTAGCCGACGCCGCGGACGGTCAAAACGTAGCGCGGCGTGGCCGGGTTGTCTCCGAGCTTGCGCCGGATGTGCACGATGTGAATGTCAACGAGGTGCTCGTCGCCGACCCAGTCCGGTCCCCAGACGCGCTCGATGAGCTGGCTGCGGGTGTACGCAAGCCTGGGTCGTTCGGTCAGGGCGTCCAGCAGGTCGAACTCGGTGCGGGTGAGCTCCACCGGGGTCTGCCCGACGTGGACCTCCCGGGACTGGGAGTCCAGGCTCAGGTCCCCGATCCTGCGCACGTGCGCGTCCCCTCCGACCGGGGCCGCGGCGCGCGGTCGGCGGAGCAGGCCGCGGATACGGGCCGTCAGCTCGCGGGGGGAGAACGGTTTGGTCATGTAGTCATCCGCGCCCACGGACAGCCCGATGAGCGTGTCGACCTCTTCACTTCGGGCGGTCAGCATGATCACGTAGGCGTCGGTGAAGGTGCGCAGCTGGCGGCACACCTCGATGCCGTCGATGCCCGGCAGCATCACGTCGAGCACGACCACGTCAGGGGGGTCGCGTCGCGCCGCGGCCAGAGCCTGTTCCCCGTCCGGTGCCGTGGTGACCACGAACCCCTCGTTCTCGAGGTAGCCGGCCACGACCCGGGTCAGGCTCGGCTCGTCGTCCACGACCAGGGCCCGGTATGGGGTGCTGGTCACGCAGTCAGGCCCCGTCGCGCTGGGTCGCGATCAGAGCGGCCCGTTGGGCCTGCCAGGTCTCAAGGTCGATCTCGCCCCGTGCCAGCCGGCGGTCGAGGATCTCCAGCGGCGACTCACCCGTGGAGCGGGGCGTCCCACTGCCACTTCCGGGCAGCAGACGCACGACCAGCCACAGGATCAGCCCGAGCAGGATGAGCCAGAACACCCCCATGGCAAACATTCCGAGCACGCCCACTCCGCCGCCATACCAACCCATCATGGTGAACTCCTCCTTGACCTGCCCGGTTTGCTCCGGATACCTCCAGCGTCGACCCCCGTTGGCGCGGTTGTGGCCAGAAACCATAAAGAAACGATGAAGAAACCGGCGCAGCGTGCCGCAGGTCCGCGCTCAGCCGGTTGCGGGCGCGATCGTGCCGACCACCTCGCCCAGGCCGATGTGGCCGCCATCGGGTCCCGGTGCCCAACCGGTGATCGTCACGGTGTCGCCGTCATGCAGGAAGGCCCGCGTCGTGCCGTCCTGCAGGGTCAGCGGCTCCTGGCCGTTCCAGGTGAGCTCCATCAGGCTGCCGCGGGTGTGCGGCTCCTTGTCGCTGATCGTGCCGGAGGCAAACAGGTCACCATCGCGAAGGCACGCGCCGTTGACCGTCATGTGCGCGAGCATCTGGGCGGGGGACCAGTACATGCCGGCGTAGGTCGGGCTCGATACCACCGTTGCGTTGATCCGCACCTCCAGGCGGATGTCAAGGCCGAAAAGACCTGTGCCAGCGCCCTTGAGGTAGGGGAGTGGCTCGGGATCCTGGTGGGGCAGCGGCACCTTGGCTGCCGCCAGCGCTTCCATCGGAACGACCCAGGCGCCAAGGCTCGAGCCGAAGGACTTCCCCAGGAAGGGGCCCAGCGGGACGTACTCCCATGCCTGGATGTCGCGGGCGCTCCAGTCGTTGAACAGGGCGACCCCGAAAAGGTGGTCTTCGGCATTGTCGATGCCGACCCGCGTGCCGAGCGCGGTGCTGCCGCCGACGATGAAGCCGAGCTCTGCCTCGATGTCGAGCTTGTCGCTCGGGCCATAGCGAGGTGCCGCATCGGCGGGCTCCTTGCGCTGACCCATCGGCCGGACGATGTCGGTGCCGCTGACGACGACCGTGCCGGAGCGACCGTGGTAGCCGATCGGGAGGTGCTTCCAGTTCGGCGTCAGCGCCTCCGCATCCGGCCGGAAGATCTTGCCGATGTTGATGGCGTGGTTCTCGCTGGCGTAGAAGTCGACGTAGTCGGCCACCTCGATGGGCAGGTGGAGGGTGACCTCCGCGAGCGGGATCAGATAGGGCTCGATCACGTCCCGGTGGACCGGGTTGGACAGAACCTCGGTGAGCCAGGCGCGGGCCGCCTTCCACGCCGGCCGGCCAAGTGACAGGAAGTGGTTCAGGCTCGGCTGCGCCCAGCAGACCCCCGATTCCATGCCGACGAACTCGGCGGCCGCCCCGGCGTCGAGGACCAGGTCGCCGATGCGGACGCCGACCCGCCTCAGGTCCGGATCCGTGGTGGAGAAGATGCCGTACGGCAGCGTGGCCAGGCCGAACGGGTGGTCGGGCGGGAGGTCGAGCCAGGTCGCCGTCATACGGTCGTCTCCTTGATCAGGCCGAGGGCGGCAAGGTCGCCGATCGGGTCCATGACCCCACAGCAGCCGTATGCCGTGAAGAAGGCGCGCACGACGCTCGCGTCGGCTTGGCTCATCCGGGTGATGATGTCCAGGATCGGTATCGGATCACGTTGGGAGAGAAGGGATTCCATCTCGGGAATCTCGGCTCCGTGTGCCAGGGCCCAGCGGGTTGCCGCAATGACGTTGAGGAAGCCGAACCGGTCCTCACCCTCGTCGGTGGTGTGGCTGAGGGCTTGGTGAAGCCCGCCGGTCAGCTTGAAGCTCAGGTCGTGGTCGATGCAGACGCGGATGAACGTCGCCAGCTCGGTCGGGGTGGGGACGGGACTGTCTGTGGTCGAACCGGTGCGGAGCTTGGCCTGGACCCGTTGCCTGCTGTCGGGGCGCTGCTGGATGTCGGTCAAGGCGCGCCCCTGCTCGTTGCCGCGGGGCACCTCGACCGAGAGCGCCGCACCCCAGGTCAGGGCTTGGCGCCAGTCCGGCGACCAGCCGATCTCGACGCCGGCGGGGGTGACCCCCGGGTCCTCGCCCAGCAGCGACAGGGAGTCGCCGACGAGTCTGAGGTCGGTGCCCGGCCGGCCGACAAGTGCCACATCCAGCTGCTCGGAGCGCTCAAGGTGGAGAAGCTCCTCGATCGCGGACGCCGGCAGGAGCAGCGGTCCAACCAGATCCGCGTAGGAGCGTGACCGTCGAGCAATGTGGTCGGCTACAGCCTGGGGGAGCGGGGAGAGCCCGGGTGGGAAGACTGCCGCATCATCGAACAAGCCCTCGAACAGGCCGCGTTCGGCCGGTCGCTCGGCCCTTTGGCCGCCGGAATGCTCGGGCCCTGGCATGCGACAAAGGTTACCAAGGTGAGTGGTGGAGCACCGGGTCCTTGGGGTGGGATGGCGTCGATCGGCTCGTGATGGGATGGCTGTCGATCGGGTCTGGGCAGAAGATAGATGATCATCCGTCCACCGGACTCCATCGATGCGAGGACGACCATGGCGCACTACCAAAGGATCGGCGACGTGCCCCACAAGCGGCACACGCAGCACCGCACCCCTGATGGCGGTCTCTACTACGAGGAGCTGATGGGGGAGGAGGGCTTCTCCTCGGACTCGTCGCTGCTCTATCACCGGAACCTTCCCTCGGCCATCAGTCAGGCCCGATCGTGGGACCTCGGGGACTCGCTGGCGACAACGCCCAACCACCCCCTGCTGCCGCGTCACCTCAAGCTGCACGACCTCTTCGTCGATGACACCTGGCGAGGGGTTGACGCGGTGACCGGCCGAAAGCTCGTTCTGGGCAACGGGGACGTTCGGATCTCCTACGTCGTGGCTGACACGCCAAGCCCGTTCTATCGCAATGGAATTGGGGACGAGTGCGTGTTCGTGGAGAGCGGCGCCGCTCGAGTCGAGACTGTATTCGGTGGGTTTGACGTTGCCAGTGGCGACTATCTGGTCGTTCCGCGAGCGGCGACCCACCGTTGGATACCCACCGGAGAGGAGCCTCTGCGCGCCTACTGCATCGAGGCGAGCTCGCACATTGCCCCACCAAAGCGCTACCTGAGCAAGTACGGTCAGCTGCTCGAGCATGCTCCATACTGCGAACGGGACATCCGACTGCCCCAGGGACCCCTGCTGGCCGAGAGCTCGGGCGCTCCAGCCGATCTGGTCTCCGACGTCTACATCAAGCACCGGGGCAACGGACCGAGCGGGATCGTCGGGACCATCTACACCTACCCTCACCACCCGCTGGATGTCGTGGGCTGGGACGGATGCCTCTATCCGTATGTCTTCAACGTCACGGACTTCGAGCCGATCACCGGGCGGGTGCACCAGCCGCCCCCGGTCCACCAGGTGTTCGAGGGCGACAACTTCGTCATCTGCAACTTCGTGCCGCGCAAGGTCGACTACCACCCGCTCTCGATCCCGGTCCCGTACTACCACTCCAATGTGGACAGCGACGAGATCATGTTCTACGTCGCCGGTGACTACGAGGCGCGCAAGGGATCTGGCATCGGCAAGGGCTCGGTGTCGGTGCATCCTGGTGGTCACGCCCACGGCCCGCAACCGGGGGCCTACGAACGCTCCATCGGCGCCGGGTACTTCGACGAGCTCGCAGTCATGGTTGACACGTTCCGCCCCCTGGAGCTCGGCGACGCAGGGCGCGCCGTGGATGACGGAAACTACGCGTGGTCATGGGTCGGCGGCAAGGACGAGACGACTCTGGACGGCGCCGGCTGAGGGCGTGGGCTGACTGCGCGATGACCCGAACGCACCGTGGCGAGGGCACCACAACGGTCACGGGACGCGCTTCGGACTGGCTGCGGACGGGCTAAGGAAGGGCTACGGGAGGACGGGTTCGCCGACGAGGTCGATCTCGGCCGCCCGCATGGCGTCGAGTGCGGCTTCCGTGGTCGCGCGCGCGACTCCCGCCGTCAGGTCCAGCATCACGGTGGTCTCGAATCCTTCGTCCGTGGCATCAAGCGCCGTGGCTCTGACACAGTGGTCAGTAGCGATGCCGACGATGTCGACCTGCTCAATCGCCCTGTCCCGCAACCAGTCTGCGAGCGCAACGCGTGCGTCGCCTTCGGTCGTGAAGCCCTCGAAGCCGCTGTACGCCGCTTCGTGCCTCCCCTTCCGGAAGACCGCCTGCACCTGTTCGAAAGCAGGCTCCGCAGCTGGGTGGAAGAGCGCCCCGTCTGTGCCGATCCGACAGTGCGCTGGCCAGCTGTTGACGTAGTCGGGGTGCTCGGCAAAGTGCGCACCGGGGTCGGCGTGCCAGTCCGCGGTGGCAACGATCGCGGCGTACTCCTGCGCGTGGCCCAGAACGTATTCGCTGATCCTGCGTGCGACCTCCGCGCCCCCGGGAACAGCGAGGGACCCACCCTCACAGAAGTCGTTCTGCACGTCGACCAGGATCAGCGCCCTGGTGAGGTTGGCAGTCATGCATCCACGCTAGCCGAGGCGGATCAGCCGAGCCCGCCCCCGTAGATCGTGGGTATCGCCGGTTCGCCGCGCGACAGCTGGAGGGCTCGGGGCGGCAGCTCGGCGCGCGACTGTTCATGGCGGGCCCGCGCGGCATCCAGAGCGAGGTCGGCGATGATCTCGCCGTCACGCATCAGTGGGGCCAGCAGCGGTCGGTCGTTGCCAGCCCCGTCGGGCATCTCGCCGGTCCCGATGACCTCGGCCTCGGCCACGCCGCGAGCGCTCAGCCGTCGCAGGGCCCACTTCCGGCCGCCCACCGAGAGCTTGTTCGTGCTCTTCTTGGCCACGTCCACCAGATGCCCCGAGTCGTCCTCGCGGGCGACCAGCTTGTAGACGAGCCCGACGGTGGGCGCGCCCGATCCGGTCACCAGGGCGGTCCCGACGCCGTAGGCGTCGACGGGCGCGGCGGCCAGTGCCGCGATCGAGTGCTCATCCAGATCCGAGGTCACAATGATTCGAGTGTCCTTTGCTCCCAAAGAATCCAGCTGGGCTCGGACTTGGCGCGCCTGGACGAGAAGGTCGCCCGAGTCGAGCCGCACCGCCCCGAGCCCGATGCCGGCGACCTGGACGGCCAGATCGACGGCGGCCGTGACGTCATAGGTGTCGACCAGCAGGGTGGTGCCGGTGCCCAGGCTCGCGACCTGCGCTTCGAACGCCGCCCGCTCATCGTCGTGCAGCAGCGTGAACGAGTGAGCGCTCGTGCCGGCCGTCGGGACCCCATGGGTGCGCCCCGCCTCGAGATTGCTCGAGGTGGCGAACCCGCCGATGTAGGCCGCGCGGGCCGCCGCCACGGCCGCCCACTCGTGGGTCCGGCGCGACCCCATCTCGATGCACGGACGACCACCGGCCGCATTGGTCATGCGGGACGCCGCCGAAGCAACGGCGGAGTCATAGTTCAGGATCGAGAGGAGCACGGTCTCCAGGACGACAGACTGCGCGAACGTGCCCTCAACGACCAGCAGCGGCGACCCGGGGAAGAAACAGTCGCCCTCGGCATACCCCCAGATGTCCCCCGTGAACTGGTAGTCGGTCAGAAAGTCAAGGGTCCGGGAGTCCACCACATGGGCGTCACGCAGCCGCTCGATCTCCGCGGCGCCGAACCGGAAGCTGCGGACGGCTTGGAGCAGGCGGGCGGTGCCCGCGACCACACCGTACCGGCGGCCGTCGGGGAGCCGTCGGGGGAATACCTCGAACACGCAGTGCCGTCGTGCCGCGCCGCTGTGAAGTGCGGCCTGGAGCATGGTGAGCTCATAGTGGTCGGTCAGCAGCGCGGTACTGGTCACGGTCAGCAGCCTATTCTGGAGCCGTGTCCATCGCCCCGGCCGAGCTCGCCCACACCGAGACTGCTGAGGACTCGTTGCTCGATCCACCCTGGATCACGCTGGTGTGGAACGACCCGGTCAACCTGATGTCCTACGTGACCTACGTGTTCCAGACGTACTTCGGTTACCCGCGGGAGAAGGCTGAGAGGCTCATGCTCGACGTGCACCAGAAGGGCAGGGCCGTCGTGTCGAACGGGCCGCGCGAGACTATGGAGCGCGATACCGAGGCCCTGCAGGGCTACGGGCTCTGGGCCACCTTTCAGAAGGATGACTAAGTGGCAAGAGCGTTCAAGCGCAAGGGCGATCGATTCGTCGCCCAGCTCGATGAGGTTGAGCGCGAGGTGGTCCTCTCGCTCTTGGAGCAGACCGAGGAGTTCCTCGCGCCCGAGCACCGTGAGCCGACCGGAGACACCTTCGACGACCTGGTGGCCACGCTCGGAGTGAGCCGGCCTGCCGACTCGGGGCCTGCCGACCAGCAGCTTCCTCGCGATCCGGCGCTGGAGAGACTCCTGCCGAGCGCACATCGCAGCGACCCGGCCATGGCTGATGAGTTCCGCCGACTGACCGAACGCGGTCTGCGGGAACGCAAGGCGGCAAACCTGGCCACAGCGATCGTGGCATTGCGGGCCGCGGACGGGGACAAGGTCAGGCTGGACCACGAGCAGGCGCAGGCCACGGTGGTGGCGCTGACCGACGTACGGCTCCTGCTGGGTGAGCGTCTGGGGCTGCGGACCGATGAGGATGCCGATGATCTTCAGGATCGTCTCGAGGCTGCGTCGGAGGACGACCCCGCGCTGCACCTCGCGGCGTACTACGACTTCATGACGTGGCTGCAGGAGTCCCTCACCCAAGCGCTCATGGGCTGAATCCGGTTCCGGCTCGACGCCAAGGATCGTGGCTGCTCTGACGACCACGATCCTTCGCCCCGGGCCTTGGGCGCCGACCGGGACAAGGTCATCGTGGCGGATCGTGGCTGCTCTGACGACCACGATCCTTCGCCGTCTTCCGGCGGTCTTCGTTGTCCACATGGTCAACGCTGGGTAAGCGGCGATCCACAGGGATCGGGCTCTGCTGGCGCGGGTCTGCGGGCTCTGGTCAGGCTGAGCACATGCGGACAGCCACGGTGAACCGGGTCGAGGCCTTGGCCGAAGCCCAGCTCGGTGTTCTGACGCGTGCGCAGTGCCTCGGCCTCGGCATGACATCGGGCGCCATCAGGTGGATGGTCCACTCCAGTCGCTGGCGGAGGGTGCACCCCGGTGTCTACGCGACGCACGTGGGCCCGCTCGAATGGCGCGCTCGCGTCAGTGCTGCGGTCTTGTACTGTGGCGAGGGCGCCGTGGCCTCGCACCGCACGGCCGCCCGGCTGCACGGACTGGTCGACCAGGATCCCCATGGCATCGAGGTGCTGATCCCTGCCAACCGCCGGGTCGCGCAACCGAGCCAGATCCGACTGGCAACCTGTGTCGACGTCGCCGGACGAACCGCCCCCTCTGGGTGGCCGTCCCGGACGAGCGTCGAGGACACAGTGCTGGACCTGGCTGAGCGAGGCGACGCCGACAACGCCATCGCCTGGCTGACCAAGGCGTGCCAGCAACGTCGAACGACCACGAAACGGTTGGCCGAGGCCTTGGACAAGCGCACGCGTCACCGCTGGCGGGAGCTGCTGGTCGACGCGCTCGGTGATGTGGGGGAAGGCGTCGAGAGTGTTCTGGAGTACCGCTACGTCCGGCGGGTCGAGCGACCGCACGGGCTGCCCAACGCCCGACGTCAAAGGGTCGTCATCTCGGGAGGCCGTCGTCGCCGCACCGACAACGACTACGAGCCGTTCGGCGTCGTCGTGGAGCTGGACGGCCGACTTGGCCACGAGGGTGAAGGGGTCTTTCGTGACCGCACCCGCGACAACGTTGCGACGGTCAGCGGCAAGGCTTCGCTCCGGTTCGGCTGGGCCGATGTTGACGCCCAGCCTTGTGAGGTGGCCCACGACGTGGCGGTCCTGCTGCGGTCTCGCGGCTGGCGCGGCCAGCTGACGCCTTGCGGAGTCGGCTGTCGGGTGATGTCACGGACAGGCTGAAGGATCGTGGCTGCTCTGACGACCACGATCCTTCAGCCTGTCCGCTGAAGCGTGGTCTCGTCGGGGATAGGCTCGAGACCGTGGCGGACGCACCGATTGGGATCTTCGACAGCAGCTTTGGTGGGCTCACCGTTGCCCGTGCGGTCCTTGACCAGCTGCCGCACGAGTCGGTGATCTACCTGGGTGACACCGCCCGGGCGCCCTATGGTCCCCGTCCCATCGCCGAGGTCCGCAAGTTCTCTCTCGAATGCCTCGACCGTCTCGTCGATCGTGGGGTCAAGGCACTCGTGATTGCCTGCAACTCGGCCTCGGCCGCGGTGCTCCATGACGCTCGCGAGCGCTATTCCGTGCCCGTCGTCGAGGTCATCCGTCCTGCGGTCCGCCGAGCCGTCGCTGCCACCCGCAACAACAAAGTGGGGGTCATCTCCACACAGGCCACGCATCAGAGCCAGGCCTATGTCGACTCGTTCGCGGCCGCCCCCCAGATCACGGTCTTGAGCCGGCCGTGCCCGCGCTTTGTCGAGTTCGTCGAGTCCGGGATCACTGGTGGCGATGAGCTGATCGCCGTCGCCCACTCGTATCTCGATCCCGTCGCGGCGCGAGGGGTTGACACGCTGATCCTTGGCTGCACGCACTACCCGCTGCTGACCGGAGTCATCTCCTACGTGATGGGCGGGGACGTCACGCTCGTGTCCTCGGCCGAGGAGACCGCCAAGGACGTATTCCGGGTGCTCGCCGACGCTGGAACGTTGCGCCCAGACGACCTCCCGGCGCCGGAGCACGAGTTCCACACGACCGGCGACCCGCTGGAGTTCGAACGTCTGGCGCGCCGGTTTCTCGGCCCCGAGGTGGTGCGCGCGAGCGCAGAGCCGGTGGTGGTGGCGGGGGCGGGGGCGCGATGAGGCTGACCATCGTGGGGTGCTCGGGCTCGTTCGCCGGGCCGAGCTCGCCGGCCTCCTGCTACCTCGTCCAGGCCGAGCACCAAGGCCGCATCTGGAACCTCGTTCTCGACCTCGGCAACGGGGCGCTGGGCCCGCTCCAACGCCACATCGATCCGATGGCGATCGACGCGGTGGTGCTGAGCCATCTGCACCCCGATCACTGCCTCGACCTCTGCGGCCTCTACGTCATGCAGAAGCACAGTCCGGATGCCGGAACCCACACCACGATTCCTGTCTATGGCCCCCGGGGCACAGGTGGACGTATGGCGCGGGCCTATGACCTGACACCGCCGCACGGCATGGACAGTGAGTTCGACTTCCGCGGGCTCGCGGATCGCGAGGCCGTCCGGATCGGGCCTTTCGTCGTCACGCCTCACCTGGTCAACCACCCGGGCGAGGCTTATGGCATCCGCGTGGAGGCAGACGGAAAGGTCCTGGCCTTCACAGGTGACACTGACACGTGCGAGGCGCTGAAAGGGTTGTGCCACAACGCAGATCTGGTTCTGGCTGACTCGGCGTTCATCGACGGCCGAGACGATGCTCAGGGCATCCACCTGTCCGGGAGCCGGGCGGCGCGAGCCGCGATCGACGCCGGGGGAGTGAAGCGGCTGATGCTCACGCACCTCCCCCCGTGGAACGACCCCGTCGTATGCCGTGCCCAGGCTGGGGCCGTATGGCCTGGTCTCGTCGAGCTCGCCGAAGCCGACGCCGTACATGAGCTGTGAGCTCGAGCGCCTAGCCTTGGGCACATGACTCGACACGATGGCCGCGCCAACAACCAGCTCCGCGACATTGTGATCACCCGCAACTGGCTGGACCACGCCGAGGGCAGCGTGCTGGTGGAGTTCGGCAGAACCCGCGTGCTGTGCGCGGCGTCGTTCACACCGGGCGTGCCCCGCTGGCGCAAGGGAAGCGGCGAGGGCTGGGTGACCGCCGAGTACGCCATGCTGCCGCGGGCCACGAACACCCGCTCCGACCGTGAGTCCGTCAAGGGCCGCATCGGTGGTCGCACCCACGAGATCTCGCGCCTGATCGGCCGCAGCCTGCGCGCTGTGATCGACACCAAAGCGTTGGGGGAGAACACGATCGTCCTCGACTGTGACGTGCTCCAGGCCGACGGGGGCACGCGAACGGCTGCGATCACCGGCGCCTACGTCGCTCTTGCCGACGCCATCGAGACCGGTCGCCGATCTGGTGCCATCGGCAAGAACGCCCAGCCGCTCAAGGGTTCGGTCGCTGCGGTCAGCGTTGGCGTTGTCACGGGCGTGCCGGTCCTGGACCTGGACTACCCCGAGGACTCGAGCGCCGATACCGATATGAACGTCGTGCTGACCGGGACCGGCGCGTTCGTCGAGATCCAGGGAACCGCCGAGGCCGAGCCGTTCGACCGCGCGCAGCTCGACGCTCTGCTCGATCTGGCCGCAGGTGGTTGTGCCGAGCTCACGAGGCTTCAGCTCGCGGCGCTGTCGCAGGTCACAGAGGTCGATGCGTGAGGCGGATCGTCCTTGCGACGCGCAACCCCCACAAGGTCGGCGAGCTGAGGGCGATCCTTGGCGACCTGATCGACGAGCTCGATCTCGAGATCGTGGGGATGGACGAGTTCCCTGACGTTGCAGACGTGGTCGAGACCGGCGTGACCTTCGCCCAGAACGCCACTCTCAAGGCGATCGCTGCTGCCGAGGCGACGGGGCTGCCTGCGCTGGCGGACGACTCAGGTCTGGCTGTTGCCGTCCTGGGCGGTTCGCCGGGTGTGTACAGCGCACGCTGGGCCGGTACCCACGGCCAGGACCGGGCCAACCTCGAGCTGTTGCTGGCCCAGCTCACTGACGTTCCCGACGAGCACCGCTCTGCGGCGTTCGTGTGCGCTGCGGCGCTGGCGATGCCAGCTGGCCGAGTGGTGGTTCGCGAAGGCCGTATGCCGGGCATGCTGGCCCGGGAGCCGCGTGGCGACAACGGCTTCGGCTATGACCCCATCCTCGTGGTCGACGGTGACCTCAGGACGGCCGCCCAGCTGAACCCTGAGGAGAAGAACGTGATATCCCACCGCGGCAAGGCTTTTCGCGCACTGGCAGCCGACATCCGGGCGTTTCTGGACGACCGTTAGAACCTCGAGATCTTCATCTGTTCGCAAACGCAGGGTGACATGACACGCTGATCGGATGAAACGCTCGTGGTCGGCTCTGGCCGGCGTCGTGGCGGGCGCCCTCACGCTTGGCGTTGCGACGCTGGTCGCCGGGGTGATGACCCGGACGGGGCTCGCGAGCGGCACTCCGTCACCTGTGATCGCCGTTGGCGGAGCGTTTGTCGACCACACGCCGCCGTGGTTGAAGGACTTCGCGGTCTCGAGGTTCGGCACCCACGACAAGCTGGCGTTGTTCATCGGGATGGCTGTGGTGCTCATCGTCGTCTGCGCGGCTATCGGCGCTCTGGGGACCCGGCGGCATACCGCTGGTCTGGTGGTCTTTGTCGTGGCCGGCGCTATCGGTGCGCTGGCGGTGGCCACTCGTCCCCATGCTGGCAGCCTGGACATCCTGCCCACGATGATCGGCACGGCTGCCGGTCTGGGGGTGCTGTCCACCTTGGGGCAGCCGGGAGCCCGGGGCACCGACGGCAGCGCGGTTGACCGACGGCGTTTCCTCTTGACGGGCGCAGCCGTCGCAGCCGGTGCCACCACGACTGCCGCGTTGGGCCAGTGGCTGGGACAACGGGCCGCTCAGACAGCTCAGTCACGCTCTGCCATCAGGCTTCCCAAGGTCGCCAAGCCGGTTGTCGTCCCGGCGGGTGCGCAGCTGGACGTCAAGGGCATCACTCCCTACATCATGGACAGCGCGAACTTCTACCGCATCGACACGGCTCTGGCCGTGCCCCAGCTCGACACGGCCGGCTGGTCCCTGAGGGTTCACGGAATGGTCGACCACGAGGTCAGCATCGACTGGGCAACCCTGCTCACCAAGCCGATGGAGGAGGCGCTCGTCACGTTGATGTGCGTCTCGAACGAGGTCGGGGGCAACCTGACCGGCAACGCCATATGGACCGGATGGCCGGTGCGAGAGCTGCTCAAGCTGGCAGGACCCAAGCCCGGCTCGGACATGGTGCTGTCGACCAGCATTGACGGGTGGACCGCGGGCACCCCGTTGTCGGTGCTGACCGACGACCGCAACGCCCTGATCGCCATTGCCATGAACGGCCAGCCGCTACCGCCCGAACACGGCTTCCCGGTGCGGCTCGTCGTGCCCGGGCTGTATGGCTATGTGTCGGCAACCAAGTGGGTGACCGAGCTGAAGGTGACGACCTTCGCCGATGACGACGGCTACTGGACGCCTCGCGGCTGGTCCGCCCGCGGCCCGGTGAAGACGCAGTCGCGCATCGACGTGCCGCGTGGCGGCGATCGGGTCAGGGCCGGGGCGGTCGCGATCGCGGGGATCGCCTGGGCCCAGCATCGTGGGATCAAGGCCGTGGAGGTGCGGGTGGACGCTGGTCCCTGGCAGCAAGCCCGGCTGGCGGAGGAACCCACGGTCGACTCCTGGCGACAGTGGGTGCTGCCGTGGCAGGCCGTGAAGGGCAGCCACACGATCACCGTGCGCGCCACTGACGACGAGGGCGTTGTGCAGACCCAGACGCAGGCGCCCGCGGCGCCGGACGGCGCCACTGGTTGGCACACGATCACGGTCAACGTCGACTGACCTGACCCAGCCGACCCGCCAGCGCAAAAGGTCTGGGCGCCTATGCGTCTTCGTCGATTGACCTGACCCAGCCGACCCGGCCGGGGCAAAGGGTCTGGGCGCCTATGCGTCTTCGTCGCGGACCTGACCCAGCCGAAACGGCCAGGGAAAAGGGTCTGGGCGCCTATGCGTCTTCGTCGCGGACCTGGCCCCGGCCGGACTTGGTTGCGCCGCGTTGTCGCTTGGCCTCGAGTCGTCGCCGTTGTGAGCCTCGGGTTGGCCGGGTGGCCCGTCGCGCAGGTGGCGGTGGCAGCAGTGCCTGCCTCAAAGCCTCGGCCAGCCGGTTACGTGCGGCCACCCGGTTCTGGCGCTGGGACCGGTGCTCAGAGGCGACGATGATGAGCGCGCCGGCCACCAGCCGATCCTGGAAAGCTGACTCCACCCGAAGTCGCTGGGCTTCCGAAAGCCTTGCCAGTGCAGGTGACTCGAGGACCTGCCAGCGCAGCTCGACCCTGCTGTCGGTGGTGTTGACTCCTTGGCCGCCGGGGCCCGAAGAGCGCGAGAACCTCTCGAGCAGCTCTGCCGCCGGGAGAACGAAACCCGAGCGAAACCCTGGGCCTGGTCCGAGCACCAGATCGCCGCCGGGCTCGTAGCTGTTCGCTGCCATTGGTCAACTCTCTCGTGCGGCCGATGAGATTCGAACTCACACTGTCAGGTACCTAAAACCTGTGCCTCCTGCCAATTGGGCTACGGCCGCGCGGTGCCGACTCTAGACCGTGGCCTTCTTGCGGCCAAACCACCGAATCGGCCCCTCTGAGGGCCAGGTTCGGTGGTCTCAGCGCAACAAGAAGGGATCGGCGGGCCGGGTCAGTCGAGACCAAGGGCCTTGCTCAGGGAGGTGACGTGACCAGTGGCCTTCACGTTGTACTTCGGCAGGGCGATGGTGCCGTCGGCGCCGACGACGATTGTCGAACGGATCACGCCGGTGACCTTCTTGCCATAGAGCGTCTTCTCGCCGTATGCCCCGTAGGCGTCCATGACCCTGCGATCCGGGTCCGAGAGCAGGGGATAGGTCAGGGACTCCTTGTCCACGAACTTGGTGAGCTTGTCAGGCTGGTCCGGGCTGATGCCGACCACGTCATACCCGGCCCGCTGAAGCCGGACCAGGGAGTCGCGGAAGTCGCACGCCTCCGTGGTACACCCGGGGGTCATGGCTGCGGGGTAGAAGAAGATGATCAGGTTGCGGCCGATGAAGTCGCTCAAGGACACCGACCTGCCGGTGTGGTCCTTGAGCGTGAACGCCGGTGCGGTCTGGCCGGTTTCGAGGCGGGGCATGAGGGGCCTTCCGGTGGGTGCGACGGGCGTGCTTGCCCGGATATGTGTCCCCAGTCTGCGTTATGGTCCCTGTAGGGACCTCACAGCACCGAGTCATCCAAGTACAGAGGAGTCACCCGCATGGGCGAGCAGACCAAGAGCTCACCGGACGCGATCGAGGCCGAGATCGCCGCGACCCGCGCGCATCTGGCCGCCACGATCGACGAGCTGTCGGTCCGGGCTCGGCCAAGGGAGATCGCGCGGCGAAAGGCTCGATCGGCCAAGGCCGGGTTCGTCGAGGCGACCCATACGCCCGAGGGTGACCTTCGGGTGGAGCGAGTCGGTGCGGTGGTGGCGGCTTCGGCCGTGCTGGTGGGTCTGGTGCTTGCCGTCCTGCATCGTCGCCATCACGGCAGCCGGCCCGGGCGCCGTGGCTGAGAACGGTGCCTCAGGCGACGAGCGCCTGCCCATCCGGATGCTGCACGACCGCGTCCTCGTCTCGCTCGAGGGCGAGGCGGGCGAACGCCAGACGGGGGCCGGTTTGGTGATTCCAGCGACAGCCAGCATCGGAAAGAGGCTCGCCTGGGCCGCCGTGGTCGCGACCGGTCAGAACGTGCGGCAGGTTCAGATCGGCGATCGAGTGCTCTTCGACCCGGAGGACCGGGCAGAGGTGGAGCTGCGGGGCAGGGGCTACCTGTTGCTGCGGGAACGCGACATCCATGCGGTGGCGGCGCCACGAGTGGAAGCCAAACAGACCGGCCTCTACCTCTGAGGTCTCCAAGAACGACGTCTCCAAAAACGTTGCGCCCCAACATCTTGGGGCTGCCGGGGCCGATTCAGAGGGACGTGGCCAGCAGGTTCGCGCCGCCCGCTTCGTCAGGCATTCGCTGCGTCCAGGAAACGGCGAACAACGTCGACGTACTCTTCCTCCTGCTCGACGAAGGTCATGTGACCACTTTGCTCGAAGATGTGCAGTCGTGACCGCGGGATCAGCTCGGCGATCCGCTCGGACGCGGCGGGGACGCACGTCCGGTCGTAACGCCCGGCCAGAACGAGCACCGGCTGGGTGACGAACGGCAGCGCGTCCTCGACCTCTATCGCTAGCCCGCCACCCTCCAGCGAGCTTGCCCGCAGCACGTCGGGGCTGAACACCGTGTCCTGCAGATGTGCACACACCTCGACGATCCGAGGGTCTCGGGGATCCTTGAAGTGCCAAGGCATCTGGTCGACCATCAGGGTCCGGAAGTCGTCCTGGGTCTGCGCGCTGGCCTCGTCCGCCCATGAACGGGTGACCTGTTCGCGCAGCTCCACCGGTTCGAACGCTGCCAGACCCTCCTCGACGGCGTTCAGGAAGTGGGTGGACGGCACGCCGTTGCTGACGATGGTGGCGACGGCGGCGCCGGGGGAGTCCGCGGCGTGCTGGAGCGCGACAAAGGCGCCGAAGGAGTGCCCGAGAACGGCATAGCGCACGAAGCCGAGGGAGGCGGCGAGGGCACTGACATCACGTGCGTGCTGTTGCAGGGTCCAGGTGGCTGGGTCGGTGCCGCGGGCACTGCGGCCCTGCTCGCGGCCATCGACGAGGACAAGCCGATAGGTCTCGGCCAGCGCATCGAGATGACTGCCGAACACCGCGTGGTCAAGACCTGGTCCACCGTGGAGGACAAGCAGGGGCAAGGCGCCCTCGGGTCCGCGCTCGACGGCATACAGCTCGGTGTCGTCCACGCGGATCAGTCGGCCGGCCGGGATGTCGGACATGAGGTCAAGTCACCTTGGCCCGGGCGTTGACGAATGCCTCGACACAGCGGCGTACGTCGTCCTGGGTGTGGGCCGCCGACAGCTGCACCCGAATGCGCGCTTTGCCCTGTGGCACAACGGGATACGAGAAGGCGATGACGTAGATGCCGTCGGCCAGCATGGCGTCGGCGACTGCGGTCGCGGTGCGCGCGCCATCCTCGCCGGGGAACATCACGGGGGTGATCGGGTGTGTTCCGGGCCGGAGGTCGAAGCCGGCTTCTGTCATCAGCGAACGGAACAATGCCGTATTACGGGTCAACGCCTCGCGTCTTTCGCTCGACCTCGCAGCAAGGTCGAGCGCGGCCATCGAGCCGGCGACCACGCTCGGGGCAACGGCATTGGAGAACAGGTAGGGCCGGGAGCGTTGGCGCAGGAGGTCGACGATCTCCTGGTGCGCGGCCACGTAGCCGCCGGACGCCCCTCCCAGGGCCTTTCCCAGCGTGCCGGTGATGATGTCGACACGGTCGATCACGTCATACAGCTCGGGAGTCCCGCGGCCGCCCTTACCAACAAAGCCGACCGCGTGGGAGTCGTCCACCATGACCAAGGCGTCGTACTGGTCGGCAAGGTCGCAGATCCGGTCCAGCGGTGCGAATGACCCATCCATCGAGAAGACGCCGTCGGTGACGATGACCCGCCGGCGAGCACCGGCCGCCGAGGTCAGCTGAGCCTCCAGATCGCCCATGTCCGCATTCCTGTAACGCATCCGCTGGGCCCTGGACAGGCGGATGCCGTCAATGAGTGAGGCGTGGTTGAGCTCGTCGGAGATGACGGCGTCCTCGGCACCGAAGAGCGTCTCGAAGACGCCTCCATTGGCGTCAAAGCACGAGGAGAAGAGAATTGCCGCCTCGGTGCCAAGGAAGGCCGAGAGCTTGGCCTCGAGCTGGGTGTGCAGGATCTGCGTGCCGCAGATGAAGCGGACACTGGCCATGCCAAAGCCCCACTCCTGCAACGCGTCTGATGCGGCAGCAACAACCGTCGGGTGGTTGGCCAGGCCAAGATAGTTGTTGGCACAGAAGTTCAGGGCCTCGACCTTGGTGGTCGTGATGTGGGCCGACTGAGGGGATGTGAGCTCGCGCTCGCTCTTGTACAGCCCAGCCGCCCTGATCTCTTCGAGTGTCGTTGCCAGCTGCTCCTTGAACGCTCCGTACATGAGAAGTCTCTCTTCGCCGGTTGGGGTGAGTCTTCGGGTTGGCGGGAGGGTCAGCTCCAGTCCAGGACGACCTTGCCGCACTGGCCGGACCGCGCCGCGGCAAAGGCATCCCTCCACCGCTCGGCCGTGAAGCGGTGGGTGATGACCGAACGAACGGCGTCGTGCAGCGCCGGCGACGTGGCCAGCATGGCGCTCATGGCATACCACGTGTCGTACATCTCGCGGCCGTAGATGCCCTTGATGGTGATCATGTGAGTGATGACCTTGCCCCAGTCGATGGGGTACGAGTCCTTGGGCAGCCCCAGCATCGCCACGCGGGCACCATGGTTGAGGTTGGTGAGCATCTCGGCCATGGCCAACGGGCTGCCGGACATCTCCAGCCCGATGTCGAACCCCTCACGCATGCCGAGCTCGCGCTGAGCCTCTGCGAGCGTGGTGCGCGAGACGTTGACGGTCAGGTCGGCGCCGGCACCCTTGGCGAGCTCGAGGCGGTAGTCGGAGATGTCGGTCACCACGACGAAGCGCGCTCCCACGTGCCTGGCGATGGCGGCCGCCATGATCCCGATCGGGCCGGCGCCGGTGACCACGACGTCCTCACCGGCCAGCGGGAAGGACAAGGTCGTGTGGACAGCGTTGCCCAGCGGGTCGAACATCGCGCCCACATCAGGGTCCATGTCGTCGGGCTGCACCCAGACGTTCCCCGCAGGGATCACCACGTAGTCGGCGAACGCACCGTCTCGGTTGACGCCGACGCTCGACGTCCGGATGCACACATGACGCCGCCCGGCCCGACAGTTGCGGCAGGTGCCGCAGACCACATGCCCCTCGCCGGAAGCCTTCTGGCCGACCTTCACCGAGGTGACGTCCTGGCCGATCTCGGCAACCTCGCCGAAGAACTCATGGCCGATCACCAGCGGCGGCTTGATCACGGATGCGGCCCAGTCATCCCACTGCTCGAGGTGCAGGTCGGTGCCACACAGACCTGCCCGCTGGACGCGGATCTTCACGTCATCGGGACCGACCACCGGCTCGGGGCGCTGCATCAGCTCGAGTCCGGGACCTGCCGTGTGCTTCACCAAAGCTCTCATGGGGTCGATCCTCGCAGACGCCCGAACACCCGACCCACCGCCCGGTTTGAACCGCTGTCTCGCGATGTGGACCTGCCGGTCACTAATGGGCCCTGCGGTCAGCGCGGCTCGTCCGCGCTCAGGTTCTCGTGCGCCCAGATGGCCGCACTGGTGCGATCGGTCACGCCGATCCGGCGGAAGACGTGACCGAGATGGACCTTGACCGTTCGTTCAGTGATGCCCAGCGCCCGACCGATCTGTTTGTTGGCCAGACCATGTGCCACCAGCCGCAGCACCTCGAGCTCACGCACGCTGAGCGTGTCGCTGACCCGTGGCGTGGCAGAGGGCAAGAGCGCCCGCGCCACTCGCGGGTCCAGGGGGGCATGCCCTTGAGCTGCCGACCGGATCGCCGCGAGCACCTCGCGGGCGTCCGTGTCCTTGAGCAGGTAGCCGACAGCACCTGCCGCCAGTGCGTCAGCCACCCGTTCCTGGTCCGCGAAGGAGGTCAGCACGACCACGCGGACCTGCGGCTGCGCCTTCAGGATTTGTCGGGTTGCCTCGACCCCGTCCATCCCCGGCATGGACAGATCCATCAGTATCACGTCAGGGTCGAGGTCGCCGGCCATCGAGACTGCCTGCTCACCGCCCCCGGCCTCGCCGATGATCTCGAGGTCGTCGGTCGTGGAGATGAGGGTATTCAGCCCCGATCGGACGAGCGGATGGTCGTCGACGAGCAGCACGGTCGTCATGACAGGGGGATCCTGAGCTGCCAGCGGGTGCCTGCTCCGGGCGCGGCGCTCAGGAGAAGCTCCCCACCGGCGTCGGCCACGACATCGCCGAGGACCCGCAGCCCGAAGTGGCCCTCGAGGGGGTTCGCGAGCCGGTCGGGCGCATCGAACCCGACGCCATTGTCGTTGATCTCCATGACGGCATACGTCTCCTCACGGTGCAGATTCACCTCGACGTTCGTCGCGGCGGCGTGCTTCGCGATGTTGTTGAGACACTCCTGGGCCACCCGGAAGACGAGGCGCTCCCCCGCGGCGTCCAGGCCGATCTCGGGCGCGATCTCGAGCGTTACCACGACCCCCCGGGATCTCAGGGTGGACACGAGGTCGGTCAGGGCCGCCGTCAGCCCGGCGGTGGCCAGGCTCGGGGGATAGATGTCCACCAGCAGCGAGCGCAACCCGCCGATGCTCGTGCGGACGGTGTCGGATGCCGAGCGAAGCTCGTCCGCCAGAGCGGGCTGACCCAGCGACGTCGCCCGTTCCGCCGATCCGGCGACGGCGAAGGAGGTGGCGGCAAGCTCCTGCACGACCCCGTCGTGCAGGGCCCCGGCGATCCGACGGCGCTCCTCGGTGGAGGCCTCGACGGCACGGTTCAGCAGGGTCTCGCGTTGGGCCTGCGCCCGCTTCAACCGGTTGAGAAGCCTCCAGAGGATCGGCAGCAGCAATACCACCAGCAGGAGCAGGCTGGTCAGGGTGACTCCGGCGAACCCTTTCCACAACTGCGTGGTGCGCGACGTGACATCGTCGTACGGCGCGTAGGTCTCGAACAGGATGGGCTTGCCCGACGGGGTCCAGATTGGCCGGTAGACCTGGAGCAGCTTGCCGTGGCCGCGTTCGTACCGGTTCTCGGGAGCGGTCAGGTCAGACACGTCCGCACGCGTCTGGGGATCGGTCAGGACGTCCCCTCAGCGTCCAACGGGAACGTCTTGCCGATCAGGGCTCGCTCGTCGGAGTAGAGAATGCGCCCCGTTGGGTCCCAGATCTTCACCCGAACGATCGAAGCGTTCAATACCCGCTCGCGGACCACCTGGTCCATGGCTGCCACAGCGGAAGGGTCGCTGGTCAACAGCCCCTCGCTCACAGCGGGCTGAACCAAGGCGTCTGCCAACAGGTTGGCGGTCTTGGCCGCATCGTTGACAGCCTCCGCCTCGGCCAGCCGCCGTGAAGCCGTCACTCCCACCAGGGCGACCGCAGCCAGCACGACCAGTGCTCCGGCAATGACCTGGACGAACACACGCCGGGGCTGCACCGCCGGCCCTTCCGAGCGCACAGACGTGCCCGCCGCGACACTGATCCACGGCGGGCGAACGACCTGCTCAATGCTCATGAGTGTCCGGAACCGTCATCCTGACCGCCGCTGCCATTCCCGCTAGTATCGACCTTCGGTGCGCTGCTGTCGCTCATATTGTCGTCGCCGGACGTGGATGTCGTGCCAGCGGAGGCCCCAGCGGACGATGAGGGGGCGGAGGGGCCGCTGTTGTCGTCGCCGGGCTGAGCGTGCCTGGTGAGGCCGCCCTTGTCGTAGCCGGGCTCTGTCTGGGTGCTGAGGCCATTGTTGTCGTCGCCCGGCTCGACGTGCTTGATCAGACCACCATGGTCGTCCAGGACGCTGGCCTGGGACGGCACACGCACCGGGATGCTCTGGGCGAAGGATGCATTGCCGATGAGGCCCAGGCTGGCCGGGACGATCGCCAACAGTGCCCCGCCGGTGATGAAGATTCGTTTCATGTCCGTTCCCTTCGTTGTTTGCCTAGGACATTTCTCCTCCCTTGCTGGTATGCCGCGCTATCAGACTTTGGCAGTAGTACCACCACGGACACCAAAGGACACCGAGATGACAACGGTGGCTGCTCCCGATCCGTCCCGCGACCGGCAGGCGAACCGGTGGCAGCCGAATGTCGCGTCTGTGCCAGTTCATGGCCGGTTGTCCGCCACCAGATTGTCGATTTGCCCCCCTTGTCGAGCCTGACGATGCTACGTTTTTGGCCGATAGTGAACCGTCAATCTCCTTCCGGATGGAGGATGGATGTCCAGCCACCTCCCCGTCGGCACCGACCTCGATCATCACGATCCAGCCGGGGCAAGGGGAGACGGGGCCGGAGCTGATCGCTTCGAGACGACGCGCGACCTGGCGCCGGTCGGTATCTGCATCGTCGACCTCGAAGGCCGAACGATCTGGTCGAACGACGTGTTGCGGCGCTCTCTGGGCTATTCGCCTGAGGAGTTCGCCGCGATACACGCTCCGGCGTTCACCCATCCCGACGATATCGAGGCCGATCTCGATCTCTTCGCCCAGATGATTGAATCCAATTTTGAGCTCTTCGCCCAGATGGTCGACGGGGAGATCGATCGTTTCGCTATGGAGAAGCCGCTCATCCGCAAGGACGGCGAAACCCTCTGGGTGGCTCTCACGTTGTCGCTCGTTCCGGATGCGGACGGGAACCCGGACTATGCGATCGGCCTGACCCAGGACATTACCGAACGGAAGCTGTTCGAGAGCGACCCACACGTCCTGGAAGAGCGTTCCCTGCTGCAGGTCGAGCGGGTTCCAGCGATTGTCTACGTCGCCGAGCCTGGGCCCAACGGCAAGTGGCTCTACGTCAGCCCCCAGATCGAGGCCATACTCGGCTTCTCAGCGCAAGAGTGGATGGCGAACCCAGCTCTATGGCTCCAACAGCTCCATCCGCAGGACCGGGAGATTGAGCTGGCCGAGGAGGAGCGCCTCCTTGCCTCCGGTGAGGAAGAGATCGTGTCCTCTGGCACCTACCGGATGCGCCACCGCGACGGAGCGACCGTATGGCTGCGTGACGACGCGAAGATGCTGTGTGACCACAAGGGTCGCGTCACGTGGCACGGGGTCTTGGTGGACGTCACCCGCGAGAAGCGCCTCGAGGAACGACTGGAGCACCAGGCGTTTCATGATCCGCTCACCGGGCTCCCCAACCGAAAGCTCTTTCACGACCGTGTCAGTCATGCCCTTGAGAGGCGCCAGATCGGCCAGGTCGCAGTGCTCTTCATCGACCTCGACAACTTCAAGACGGTCAACGACAGCTTCGGCCACGCTTGCGGCGACGAAGTGATCGTCGCAGTCGCGCGCCGCCTCCAGGCGTGCGCACGCGCTGGGGACACACCTGCGCGCTTCGGTGGTGATGAGTTCGCCTTGCTGGTTGAAGATGTCACGGCGGGGCAGGCCATCGCGCTGGCCGACCGGGTGCTTGACATCCTGAGCGAAACGCCTGTGGAGTTCGGTGGACGCACCAAGACCATCAGGGCCAGTGTCGGAATCGCCGTCGCCGGACTGCGTGAGACGACCGAGACGCTGTTGCGCAACGCGGATCTGGCCATGTACGAGGCCAAGCTCCACGGCCGATCACGCTGTGTGCTCTACGAGCCCTCGATGCATGCGTCGGTCGTGAGCAGGTTCCGGCTCGAGGCGGCCCTGCAGACCGCGCTCGCCGATGGAGCGATCACCCTGGCGTACCAGCCCATCGTCGACCTGCGCACAGGGGCTGTCGTCGGCTTCGAGGCGCTCGCCCGCTGGTCGGACGACCGTCTCGGCGACGTGACCCCCGAAGAGTTCATCCCGATCGCCGAAGAGACCGGCCTGATCTACGACCTCGGCCTCTGGGCGATTGACCAGGCCTGCCGCGAGCTCAAGGACTGGCGGTCCGCCCGAGGTGCCAAGGCCTATGTCAGCGTCAACGTGTCGCCCCTCCAACTCGACAGCGACCGGTTCGCGTCCTTGGTCGTTCGCATGCTGCGTGAGCATGACCTGGAGCCATCCGCCCTGGTGATCGAGGTCACCGAGGGGGTGCTGCTTGTCGAGCGAAGCCGTGAGTCCCTTCGGCAGCTACGCTCCTACGGCATCCGGGTCTCCATCGACGATTTTGGAACCGGCTACTCCTCGTTGGCCTACCTGCGACAGCTCCCGGCGGACATGGTCAAGATCGACCAGTCGTTCTTGCGTCCGCTAGACAACAATGCGGCGGAGCCAACCTTCTTGCGCGTCATCGTTCGACTCGCCGAGACATTGCACCTCGACACGATCTGCGAGGGTGTCGAGACCCGTGGCCAGCTCTCTGACCTACAGGCAGCCCGCTGTGCCCACGGTCAGGGATACCTCCTGGGCAGGCCCGGTCCGCTGGCGGATTTTCCTGCCGCTATCCAGGTGACCGCACGCCCGCACGCCCGCACGCCCATGGCCAGGGGCGCCCTTTCACCAACGGCATAAGAGGATCCTTCGCCGCTTCAGGAGATAGGGCGATGCGCCGCCATCTCCCAGGGGGCGGCGGTGCCGAGGATGGGTCGGTCCGCATCGCTCTTCAGCTCCCCTGTGTCTGTGGTGACGCGGTTGCGCCCGCCCCGCTTGCTCGCATACATGAAGGTGTCGGAGCGCTCAACGAGGTCGTCGGCGGACTCGGTAGGCACCGCCATCGTGGCGCCGACGGAGACGGTCACCCGAACCTGGACCTCGCCCTTCTGGATCCAGGAGTTCTCGGCCAGCATGCGTACGCGCTCAGCGGTGGCGAGCAGGCCGGCTTCGTCGGTTCCAGGCAGAAGGGCCAGGAACTCCTCGCCTCCCCACCGCACCGGGATGTCACCGCGTCTCAGCCCGTTCGCCAAAGACTGGGCGATCATGCGCAGTACCTCATCGCCGGTCTTGTGCCCGAACGTGTCGTTGACATCCTTGAAGTGGTCCGCGTCGATGAACAGCACGCCCAAAGTAGTGGTCCGTTCGCTCACGGCCTGCATGAGGGTCTGCAGGTGCATCTCACCGAAACGGCGGGGGGCGAGGCCTGTGACGGGATCCAGCGAGTCGTCTTTGCGGGTCCGGCGCTGGCCCGCGTATGGATTTGCCACTCGGGTGGAGAAGACCTCCACGGAGCCGATGATCCGGCCGTTCGGGCCCCGCAGGGCCCGGCCCCGAACTGTTACCGGGACTCGCTGTCCGTCCTTGTGGTGCAGGTAGACGTGGGCCTCGCGGGGCTTGCCATCGTGCATCACCGCGGCCAGGGGACAACCGTCCAGGCACAGCTGGCGACCAGTGCCGGTGACGTGGCGCAGGATCCCCTCTGAGCAACTATGGCCCAACACCTCTTCGGCGCTGTATCCGGTGATGCGCTCGGCGCCGCCGTTCCAGTACGTGATCCGGCGGTCCAGGTCGACGAAGTAGACGCCGTCGGAGATCTGGTCAAGCAGGTCCCGGTAGAAGTCCGTGTCCATCGTGCCTCCCCAGCCTGATCCCATCTGCCGGGCGTCCCAGCGGATAACGCAAAATCATAATGCGTGGGTGGTGCCGGAATACGGTGAACGGGGTTTTCCGGAGAGGGCGCGTTTCCCCGAGATACCCCGCTTTTCGGCATTTCTGCGTAATCCACCTGCGGAAGTGCCAAACTGCGGAGGGCGTTCCTGAAGGTCGCGGGCGTAGCGATGACTGCGGGGTGGTGAGGTGCGGTTGGGCACACGCGTCACGTTTCGCGGTGGGCTGGTGTGGGCGATGGGACTGTTCCTGGTCGCCGCCGTCGTCGGCAGTCTGGCTCTGTACGGAGACACGCGGACCCTGGTCGTGGATGGGCTGGGGATAGTGGCCGTCTGGATGTCCGCGGGGGTGTGCTGGTTGGCGGTCTCGCGAGTCGGGCTCCGGCACCCCGAGGTCACGCTTCCAGCGGCTGCGGTGACCTCGTTAGCTATCGGACTCACCTACCTCGCTGTGGTGGTGGTCGGGGGCAGGCCAGTGCCGTTGGTCTCGCCCGCGGACGTGGCGACCTTGTTGTTCTACCCTTTGATGCTGGCTGCGCTGGTTGTGGCGGTGCGCCGCCACGTGCGGGGGCTGGCGTCGTCGGTGTGGCTGGACTGCGCAGTGGGGTCCCTCGGGGCGGCCTCGGTGCTCGCAGTCCTGCTCAGCCCGGTGCTGGACTCCGCCTTGACGGGTTCGCCGTCGATGGGCATTGTGTTGAACGTCGCCTACCCGATGTTGGACCTGCTGCTCGTCGCCACTATCGCCGGAATTGCCGCCTTGCAAGGCGTGCGGATGGGCAGTCGTTGGGGCCTGCTGGCGGTGGGCCTGCTGGTCTTCGCGGGTGCGGACATAGTCAGCGCCCTGCAACGGATCGCAGACACCTACGTGGCCGGTACACCGCTGGATGCCGGATGGGGAGTCGGAATCGCCCTCATGGCGATGTGGGTGGACGGCGTTGCCCGAACCGACCGGCCGTCGTCGCCGGAGACGCGACCGGCGACGGGTGCAGCGGCCCTGGCGGTCTCGGTGGCCGCCACCATGGCAGGGCTGGGGGTGCTGGTGGTGAGCAGCCGGACGGACCTATCGACCCTGGCTGTTGTGCTGGCGACAGTGACGCTGCTGGCGGGGACTGCTCGCACCCAGGGGGCGTTTCACCGGCTCGCGCAGCTGGTCCAGGTGGGTGCCCGCCTGGGTGAGAACCTGCGCGACGGCGATCTGTTGGCACGACTGGGTGGGGATGAGTTCGCGGTCCTGCTCCAGGACACCGGCCACGACCAGGCGGTGGATGTCGCCGTGAAACTTCGCGCGGCGCTGGCCGTGCCCTTCGACCTGGCGAACATCGCCCTGCACACCAGTGCCAGCGTCGGGATCGCACTGTTCCCCGACGACGGCCCCGACCTGAGCACTTTGTTGCGCAAGGCTGACATCGCCATGTACAAGGCCAAGTCTTCCGGCCATGGCCAACACGTCTACAGCAGTGCCGACGACGCCGACGATACCGCCCGGCTACAGACGGTCCAGGAGCTTCGAACCGCGCTGACCAGCGACCAGCTCGTCGTGCACTACCAGCCCAAGATCGACCTGGACACCGGTGAGGTCCACAGCGTCGAGGCGCTGGTCCGCTGGGACCACCCCACCCGCGGTCTGCTCTACCCCGACGCCTTCCTGGACCTGATCGAGGAGGCGGGCCTGATGCACGCCATGACCCTGGTGGTGCTCGGCATCGCCCTGGACCAGGCTGCGGTCTGGCACGCGCAGGGCCAAGCACTGAGCGTCGCTGTCAACCTTTCGGCCAGCTCCCTGGTCGACGCCGACCTGCCCGACGAGGTCGCTTCGATGCTCGCCGCCCGAGGTGTCTCGCCGGGGGCACTTCAGCTGGAGATCACCGAGGAGTTCCTGATGGCCGACCGCGACCGGGCCCGGGACATCCTGACCCGGCTGCGCCGTCACGGTATCCAGATCTCCGTGGATGACTTCGGAGCCGGCTACAGCTCGCTGTCCTACCTGCGCGACCTGCCCATCGACGAGCTCAAGCTCGACCGCTCCTTCATCCTTCACATGGTCGACGACCCTCGCGCCGCCGCGCTGGTCGCCTCCACCATCGCCCTGGCCCACAGCCTGGACTTGCGCATGGTCGCCGAAGGGGTCGAGAGCGACATCGCGTACACCGAGATCACGCGCCTGGGCTGTGACCAGGCCCAGGGCTACTACATGTCCCGGCCCGTTCCCGCCGCCGACCTCAACGACTGGCTCAGCACCCGGCGCGCCATCGAGAGGCTCCCTTACATACCCCAGCGGCTGCCCTGAGCGGGTCTCGATCTGGTTCCCATACGGCTATTCCCTTCGTGCTGAGCTTCGCCAAGAGCGTCCGAATCGAACCGATCGTGGTGAAGATAGGTCAACCGCGACGTGCTGAAGTTGGAGAGGTCCTGTCATTCGACGGACGTGGGCGATAGAGCGCATCATGGTGAGTTTCGCCGAGCGTGCCGGGGAATGCCTCAAAATCGCAGGGGCTTCATCCACTCTTCGAGCCCCGCCACATCTCCGGATGGAGAGCAAGTGCTTTCGAGGAGTGGAACGCCCAATTCGGCGGATGCCGGCGGCGTACGCTGAGTTCAAGTGTCGTGTGTCCGCGTGCGAACGCGGGGTTCGCGGGTCGAACGCCACGTCGATATCTCCTCGTCCATGGCCGCCGGGGTGATCGCCATCGTCATTGCCGAATCACTTTACGTTACCGAGCTTGCACGTCCGATCGGACTGGCTGCCGCAGGCCTCCCTTGCTGAAGCAACGCACCTGAGCCGTGAGTAAGCCACAAAAACCGGCACTAGCCCCAACCCCGAAGGGTTGAGGCCAGTGATTTCGTGCTCACTTGGTGCGCCGTGAGGGAATTGAACCCCCAACCCGCTGATTACTCACATAGCGAAT
>Ga0209638_1000200_pt1 | contig 40099 bp, 39 predicted proteins | sample BarGraNGADG00211_FD_184490 | JGI IMG/M metagenome (GOLD analysis project Ga0209638, IMG submission 184490) | Arctic peat soil microbial communities from Barrow, Alaska - Barrow Graham LP Ref core NGADG0002-211 (SPAdes) (version 2) | ecosystem: Environmental > Terrestrial > Soil > Wetlands > Peat...
CGAGATCGTCGCCAAGGTCGGCTTGTTCTACATCACCGGCCACGGCGTCGAGAATGAGGACGACCTGACCCGCAACGCCTGCGAGCGCAACCGCGCACGTTTCAGCCAGTCGCGTCTCGATGAGTTCGACCCGGGCTCGCTGCCGCAGCGGTTCACCTGGGGCAGCCCGCTCGCCCAGCGGACGGCCGATAGGCTGGCGGTTCTTCTGGCCGAGGGAATCGACCCGGAGATTGCGCGAGTCGTTCTCGGAGCCTGACGACCCCGCAACAGGGTCCGCTGCCGCCTCCGCGCCGCCGACCCGCTGCCGCCGCGCACCACTCGAAAATGAAACCGGCGCCGAAGACGCCGGTTTCAGCGATTCGAGGGTCGGTCCACCGTCCCGAGGGTACGACGGAATGTGGGTCAGCAGGCCGCCGGGCCGAGCAACTTTCCGCTGGCGTCGAGCCCGTAGCCATAGGGGAACACGGCGCCCTGGCAGGCTGTCTTCCCAAAACGGGCAGCGTCGGCGGGAGTCTTGGGCCACGTGTAGGTAGTCGTCCCTGTAAACGCCTTGTCGCCGAGGAGAACGTCCGCGAGGCCTTCGACTTCCGTGCCCGGCAGCCAGGCGGCTACAACGGTGTCTGCCTGGTCGAGGATGCCGTCCAGCATCACGGGCCGGCCGGAGTAGATCACGACGACCAGCTTCGTCACCAGAGGCTTCATGGTCGCGATCAGAGAGACGTCGGCGGCGGGCAACTGGAGGGTTGCCGAATCGCCCTTCCCTTCCGCGTAGGGCGGCTCGGACACGACCACGATCCCGAGATTGGCCTTGGTTCCCGCATCGAAGCCCGCGTCAGCCTTGTAGGTGACATTGCTGCCCAGCTGCGTCTGAAGCGCCTGCACGAGGGTTGTGCCGGTGGTGGTTCCACCTGCGCTCCCCTGCCAGGTGATCGTCCAGCCGCCCGAGGCAAGGCCGATGTCGTCGGCGGCCTGGCCCGCGACCAGGACCTTCTCGCCCGACTTGGCGATCGGCAGGACGTTCGCGCTGGTCTTGAGCAGTACGGCCGACTCGGCCACGGCCCGGCGGGCAACGGCTCGGTTCGCCGCGGAGCCCACCTCGGCCGTCTGGCCCGAAGGTGGCATCGGATTCTCGAACAGGCCCATCTCGAACTTGACCTTGAGGATGCGGGAAACCGCATCGTCGATGCGCGATTGGGCGACGCTGCCGTCGTTGACCAGGCCCTTGAGGGTCGATTGGAACTTGCCCCAATCGTCGGGCACCATAGCCATGTCGATGCCGGCGTTGATGGCTTGCTTGACCGACGCGGTGTAGTCGCTGGGGTCGATCAGATCGATGGCGCCCCAGTCGGACACGAGGAAGCCGGTGAAGCCCAGTTGGGTCTTGAGGACGTCGGTCAGCCAGTGCTTGTCGCCGGTGACCTTGCCGCCCTCCTGGGTGCCCGAGAAGGAAACCATGATGATCCTGGCGCCGTTCTTGACCGCGTCCGTGTAAGGCGGCAGGAACTGCGTCTCGATCTGGGCGTTGGTCATGTTGTCAGTGCCGCGGTCCAGCCGCACGCCCTGACCGGTGCCGTAAGCCGTGCCACCATCGCCAAGGAAGTGCTTGGGATCGGCCACGACCGTGTTCGGATCGGCCAAGCTCGTTCCCTGGAAGCCCTTGAGGCAGGCCGTGCCGAGTTGCGTCACCAGTTCGGTGTTCTCGCCATAGCCTTCATAGGTCCGGCCCCACCGGATGTCCTGCGGAACCGCGACGACGGGTCCGAACGTCCAGCGCACGCCCGTGGCGTTCATCTCGGCGGCGGTCACCTGGCATTCCTGCTGAACCAGCGCCGCGTCGTGCGTCGCGCCCATGCCGATGTTGTGGGGGAACACGGTCGCTCCGCCCACGTGCGCGTCGCCGTGGACAGCGTCCACGCCGTAGAGGATCGGAATCGCGAGCCGGGTAGTCAGCGCCTGGGACTGCATCCCGCCAACCATCGAGTACCAGTTCTGGGCGTTGTTGGTGCCCTGGGGATTGGCGTCTCCGCCGGAGAGAACGCTGCCCAGGAAGGCCGTCGCGACGGGCGTCGGATCCCGCTGCAGGGCCCCGATCTCGATCTGGGTCATCTGGCCGATCTTCTCGTCCAGCGTCATCTGGGCCAGCAGCAGCGACACCCGCTGATCTACCGACTTGGTCGCGTCGAGCCAGGGAGATGTGGCAACACCGGGACTGCCCGTGGCTCCGGGGGTTCCGGGCGTCTTCTGGGCGCCGGGCGTGCCAGTGGAATTGGAGTTGCCGCATGCGAGAACGAGCGCCGCGACGGCGACTACGCCCACACGGCGGAGCAGCGACGGGCGCTTCGGCCCGCGCGTAACGAACGAGCGAAACATGAAATCCTCTCTCGAACGGCCTGGCATTTCTGGCGACGCGCAGTTGTATTGTAGACCCGACACCAGCGTGCAGCGGCTCCGTGCAGCGACGTCCGCCAGGGCGCGGTCTACCGGCGACCGGATGCTCCGACGCCGTCGCTCCCTCACGGCTCCAGGCGCGAACGCAGCTCCAGGGTGTGTTCCCACTCATGCTCGAGCATGCGCCGGAGCATCCGCCGAGCGGAGCGTGGGGTCTTGCCGTCGCGCTCGAGCACCCGCGTCCGTTCCTCTTCGCGCATTTCCTGCAAGCGTGTCAGAACGGTCTTGCGCTCGGCCGCCAGCGCTTCCCACGGCTCGGGTCCGGCACGTTCGATCGCCGCTATGGCCCGGCCGTAGCCCGGCAGCGTACCGAGCGTGGACCCGACGTAGCCCCATTCCGCCCCGGCGACATGGGCGACGATCTCCGCGCCCGACCTGCCGCCCGTTTGCGGCTTGGAGGTGAGCGGGATGACCTGAGCGCGACCGGCGGCCACGAACTCTTCGCGCGACCAGCCGGCCCAGCGCAACTGGGTACGGACGTCGTCTTCGGTCAGCGGGGCGCGGTCGGAGGCGAAGAACTGCAACCCGAAACCCAGCCACTTACGTTCGATGACGTGGTCCGCCACGACCAGATCGATCGGGTCGGGATCGGCGACGCGTTCGCCGTGGCGACGCAGGAAGTCGAGCCGCTCGATGATCGCGGCACGCGTGTTCTCGATTGCCGCTGCGGTCGTGGGACCGCGTGCGGTGCAGCCGGGCAGACCCGGGACGAAGACCCAGGTCTTGCGGTGCTGTGGTCCGGACTCCAGGTACAGCTCGAACCGCATCGGACGACCTCCGCCCGCTCCGGCTTGCGCGCCTCAGATGCCGAGCAGTCGCTCAGGCGGAACGTATTCGAGGCCTCGCGCTTCTGCGACTGCCTTGTAGGTCACGCTTCCGTTGCACACGTTCAGCCCGTCGCGCAGGTGCGAGTCGTCGATCATGGCGGCCCGCCAGCCCTTGTCGGCGAGTGCGAGCGTGAAGGGCAGCGTGGCGTTGTTCAGGCCGAAAGTGGACGTTCGCGGAACCGCTCCGGGCATGTTCGTGACGCAGTAATGGACCACGCCATCCACGACATAGGTCGGGCTGGAGTGGGTGGTCGGACGGGAGGTTTCGAAGCAGCCGCCCTGGTCGATCGACACGTCCACGACGACGGCGCCGCGGGGCATGCTCCTGATCATCTCGCGGGTGACCAGTCGCGGAGCCTGGGCGCCGGGCAGCAAAACGGCGCCGATGACCAGGTCGGCGGTGGCGACGCTTTCCTCGATCGCGTCCGTGGTCGCGTATCGGGTCTTGAGGGCAGGCGCGAAGGCCAGATCGAGCTCCTTGAGCCGCGGCAAAGACTTGTCGATGACCGTGACGTCCGCTTCGAGGCCCAGCGCCATCCGCAGGGCATTCATTCCGACCACTCCCCCACCGAGGACCACGACCTTGGCTGGCGGTACGCCGGGGACGCCGCCGAGCAAGATCCCGCGACCTCCCACTTCCTGCTGCAGGGCGTGGGCGCCGGCCTGGATCGACATCCGCCCGGCGACTTCGCTCATGGGGGCCAGCAGGGGCAGCCCGCCGCGGTCGTCGGTGACGGTCTCGTACGCGACGGCAACGCACCCCGACCGAAGCAGCGCCTCTGTTTGAGCCGCGTCGGGCGCGAGGTGCAGGTACGTGAACAGGACCTGTCCCTTGCGCAGCATCGCCAGTTCCGGCGGCTGTGGTTCCTTCACCTTGACCACGAGCTCGGCTCGCTCGTAGATGGACGCGGCGTCGGGCACGACCTCCGCGCCGGCGGTGCGGTAGCGCTCGTCATCGAGGTCCAGCACGGCCCCCGCGCCGGCCTCGACCATCACCCGATGGCCGTGCGACACCAACTCCCTGACGGCGCTGGGCGTCAGCCCGACGCGAAACTCGTTGTCCTTGATCTCGCGGGGCACGCCGACAAGCATCGTGACCTCCGGGCGATTACGCCACTTATCGGTCCTCGGCCCACCATGTCGCACGGGAGCGAGGACGGATATTGCTGTTCAGGCTCTTCGACACCGAGTGAGCGCCGGCCCACATCCGAGCCGTTTGGGCCATTCTCTCACCGAGGACGCCAGGGCCCGGAAAGCCGGGATAGGTTCGCGGGACGGCCCGCACATGCGGACGGCGCGGCTGGCCCAGAGCCGCGCCGTCCTGGCACGTGAAGGTCCTCTCTCGAGGTCGAGGCCCGACTCTGCGGCTAGCGCCGCATGGTTGCGTTCACTCGGCGCAGGTGCGAGCGATTCATGAGGATGGCGTCACGGGGCACGTCCCTCAACGGCACGCCGCCCACGGAGACGACCGGCGAGAAGACCGGCAGGAAGAGCTCAGTGCCACGCTCGGTGAGCGAGAACGGGTCGGTCGAAGGGAGCAGCATCAATATCCCGGAGACTTTGAACGGCGCCGCCTCAAGGGTCACGTCGTAAGCGACGCGGAACTTGGACCAGGCCTCGCGATCGGCATCGCTGACGACCGGCTCCCCGTCCTCGGCGGGCATGACGATCGTTACATCGTACGGATCGATGTTCTTGACGCCGTTCGCGCGGACAAGTGGCGTCGAGAGGTCGTTGGGGCCCTGCTGCGCGCTGTTCACAGGGATCGCGGCGCGCTTCTCTAGCGCATCGGCAAGCTTCACGCCGCCCTGCGAGAGCGTGGCATCGATTCGGCCGTCCTCGGAGAGCGCGACGAAGTGGCCGGGGCGTCTTCTTGTGGCGATGAACCCGGAGCCTCCCACTCCAGGGTTGAATGCGCCAACGGCCATTTCAGTTTCTCCTTACACGCTCGCGACTGGCGCGCTCGGTCTACCCGGCCGAGAGCATCTCGCGCTTTGGGCCAGCCAGGACCTCTTGCAGGGCGGGTCCCGACGAGGTTTCGGCGATCACAGAGCGGAACTTAACGCACTTTCTAACGTACTGGTACCCACCGGAAGGTAATACCCCAAAGGCAGGACGCCGGCTCAACGCCAGGGCTGCGGAGCCAGGCCGTTGGGCGTCCGCGCTTAGGCAGTGGGGGCGGAGCCGAGCCGCGGGGCGGCCGGGCGCGAAGTCGGCATGGCCAACAGGATCGGCGGCGGGCCCAGGCGGGCTCAGTCGCAGGGACCGGGTTCTCCGGGAACGAGAACGCGCACCTGGAGGGAGTCTTTGACGCCCTGCGCGTCGACGAACCGGGTCAGCTGGTTCGACTGTTTGACCACGGGAATGAGCCTGATCAGATCCGCGCCTGAAACCACCATGCAGCGGCTGCCGGCGCTCCCGTAGGCGGTCCCGAATGAAGAGAACGGCGCCGACAGCGGCCATGCCGTCTCAGTCGGGTTGATGCCCGAAGATGCCTCGGCGGGCGGGATCGCGAGCACCGCCAGGCGTGTTGGTTCGTATCTAGCGCTCGGGCCGAGAGAGGGATCCAGCCAATCGATGGTGTCACCCATCTTCTGCCAGAACTCCTCGAAGGCGGCGGTCGTGCCGGGCGTTGCCGGGACTCCGTCCGGCATCGACACCGGCCCGGTGAGGTCGTACGTGACCCCGTCCACGACGATCTGGATGTGGCCGGTGATCGCGCTGGCGAGGCCGCCGTCCGTGAAGTCGCGTGTGGAGCCCAGCAGACCCGCGGCTCGAGCCTGATAGACGATCAAGGCGATGCCGGCAGCGCTGATCGATCGCACCGAAGGACCGATCCACAGCGGACCGGGATAGATGGCCGGGACGGCAACCAGGCCGTCGATGAATTGGCCGTCTTCGATCGTCACCAACGGCAGCTGAGCGAACGCGTTCTGAGGTGGCAGCGCCTGGGTCTGCCAGATGCGCATGTAGAAGCCGCTGCCGGACGGGGAGGCGCTCGACTCGACCGCAGATGAGCCGGGCGATCCGCTGGCGCCGGGCGATCCGCTGGCGCCGGGGGATCCGCTGGCGCCGGGGGAGTCGCTGGGGCCCGCCTGGTTGCCTGTCGTCGCACAACCCACCACGAGGAACGCGGCTAGAACCAGCGCGCCCGCCTGGCGTGGGAGGGACTCGCTGGTTCGCGCGGGTCGAAGTTCCATGGCGATCACCCAATTGCGGCAGGCAGATTGTCTACCAGCCAGAGACGCCCCGCCCGCGAACCTGGTTCCACGTCAGGCAGCTGTGCCCTTGAGCACGGCTTTGACCGCGGCCACGACGTGCCCCATGTTTGCAGCGGTGAGGCCGGCGACGTTGACCCGCCCTTTGCCGACCATGTACACCCCGAACTCATCGCGGAGGCGCGCCACCTGCTCCGCCGAGAGGCCGAGCAGAGCGAACATGCCGCGCTGGTGGCGTATGGGCTCCCAGTTGCCCGGCACGCCCGCGGCGACGAGGGCCTCCACGAGCGCGGCCCGGTTGCCGAGGATTCGGTTTCGAAGCCCCGCAAGCTCAGCCTCCCACTGAGCGCGGAGGGTCGAATCCGATAGCACCGTCTCCACGACGTCGGCGCCATGGGCGGGTGGATTCGAGTAGTTCGCGCGAATGGCGATCTTGACATGGCTCAGAGCGGACGCAGCGCGGCCCGCATCTGCGGCGACAACGGTCAGCGCCCCCACCCGCTCGTTGTAGAGCGAGAAGTTCTTGGAGAAGCTTGAGCAAACCAGGAACTCGAGACCCGGACGTGCCAGTCCCGCCAGCCAGTCGGCGTCTTCGCGCAAGCCGAAGCCGAAGCCCTGATAGGCGAAGTCCACCAATGGCACGAGCTCTCGATCGACCACGGCGTCGGCGATCGCGGACCACGTCTCGAGATTGGGGTCTACGCCGCTCGGGTTGTGGCAGGAGCCCTGCAACAGCAGGATGTCGCCGGGCGCCGCCGAACGTATGGCCGCGAGCAGCCGACCGACGTCCACGGCACGGCCGGATTCGTCCAGATACGGATATGTTCGCAACGCGAATCCCGCCAGGCCGAAGAGCTGCGGGTGGTTCGGCCACGTCGGCTCGCTCAGCCAGATCGTCTTCGACGCTCCGGTCTGGAGCAGGAAGTCGGCCGCGACCCTCAGCGCGCCCGTGCCACCGGGCGTCTGTGCCGTCACGGAACGACCGCTGGCCACGATCTCGTGGGCGGGCCCGAACACCAGATCGCGTACGGCCTTCGTGTAGCCCGGCCGGCCATCGATCGCCAGGTAGCCCTTGGAGCCCCCCTTCTCGAGGATGCGCCGCTCCGCCTCGAACACCGAAGGCAGCGCGGGCGTGAGACCGCTTTCGTTCACGTACACGCCCGCCGACAGGTTCACCTTGTCGGGGCGCGAATCCGCCCGATAGGTCTCGGTCAAACCCAGGATCGGGTCGGGTGGCGCGGGCGTGAGAGAACGAAGAGGCAGAGCCACGGAGAAGCCCCTTAGAATCGGTCGGCGAACGCGAGCCGCCCGCAAAAGATACAGGTACTGGGCGAGGCGGTCACAACGGCGGCCGGGCGGGAGGATCAGGGCTCCGTCCCGACCTCCCGGCGCGACGAGCCTTTCGCCGATCAGGGCGGTGAGGGCACCGACCGCTCCCAGGAGCGCCACGCGCCGGAATGCAGAGACACTGAACTCAGGCATCGCCGGGGCAGCGTCCGCCCCGCCTGCAACCGCCTCGGGCTGCCGGAACTCTCCGGAAGCCGAAGGCCTCCCTGTCGATCCAGTCATGCCGATCGCCCGCCCGCCGAGCCTCCCGGCTCACGTCTAGCCCTGACGGAACCCGGCCCAAATCATCGCCCGATCGGGTACGTATGTCCAGCGCGAAAGGGGCCATTCGGGGGCGATGCGCACCGGTTCAGGACAGATTCAGCGTCAGGTGCCGTAATCACGGCATGGGGCGCGGCCCTCGCCTCCTCCGCGCCGCGTCCCAAACTCCTCGCCCCAAGGGCGACGCCCACGCGCTCAACAGAACGTCCCATCCGCTCCCAGACGCCCTCCCGAATCTCCCTCCGGGAGGGCGTCGCATTCCCCACGGGCGGACGGCTGCCGGTCCCCAGGCCTATGCTGGCTCCCTCGTCCCCGGCTGGAGCGGAAGCGCACGTGTCTGGGGGCAGATTCGTGCCGCCACATGCGCCAACCGACTACTCTGGAGCAGGCCTCCCTGTGGAGGACGCGCTCCAATCTCGCCCGGAGGACCAGGCGTGCCAGAGTCGCACCGGCATGGAACGGAGCGAAACGTGACGCTCGAGAGCGTTGCGCGCCTGGCTGGTGTCTCACGGGCGACCGCTGCCCGCGTCGTGAACGGAAGCGCGGCCGTAGGCCCGGAGGCGCGCCAGGCCGTGGAGCGGGCGATCGAGGAGCTCGACTACGTACCCGGCGCTTCGAGCCGGCCCGCGCCCAGGTACGCCAGCAATTCAGTTGGCGTGGTCATCACCGAGCCGACCACCAAGCTCTTCGGCGACCCGTTCTTCTCGCCGCTGCTCAAGGGGATCTACACAGGGCTCGCGGAAAGGTCGCTTCTGCTCGTGATGCTGGCGCCGCAGTCGACCCGCGACCTCGAACTCGCGCAGAACTACCTTCTCGGCAAGCACGTCGACGGGGTCATCCTCGCCAGCCTCCATGGCGACCTCGAGCTCCCGGCCCGGCTGAGCCGGGAAGGCATCCCCATGGTCCTGTGCGGCCGGCCGCCCAGAGGAGTCAAGGCGAGCTTCGTGGATAGCGACAATCGGCAGGGCGCCATGCTGGCGGTCAACCATTTGATCTCGCTGGGACGTCGGAAGATCGCCACCATCTCGGGCAACCTGGACATGTCGGGTGCGGTCGACCGGCTTGCGGGCTATCGAGAGGCCCTCACGGCCGCGGGCATTCCGCTCGACCCGACCTTCGAGGAAGTGGCCGACTATGTGCCCGATCGGGCCCATATGGCGATGGAGCGACTGCTACTCAACCACCCCGACGTCGATGCCGTCTTCGCCGCCTCCGACCTGATGGCCTCGGCCGCCCTGCGAGTCCTGGCCCAGTCCCGCCGGCGCGTACCCGAAGACGTGGCGATCATCGGCTTCGACGATTCCCCCACGGCGCGAGTCGCGCATCCTCGTTTGTCGAGCATCAGGCAACCAATCGAGGAGATGGGGCACGAGACTGTCGCCATGCTGATGCGGGAGATGGAGGAACCGGACGAGGCGCCCAGGCAGGTGATCTTCACCACCGAGCTGGTCGTCAGGGAATCCACCGTGGGTGCGGAGGCAGTCGGCGGATCGGTTCTGCGGGGGTTATCGCTCGGCTGAAGGTGGCGGTGCCAGCGCTGAGTCCGGAGGGACCGGCCGGTTCATAAGCCTGGCAACGACCTCCCCCTGCAGACTCATCCTGACCGCCCCCGGATTCCTACTCGTGGGTGTCTGGTGCGTGGCCACGTTCGCGACCACAAGCCTGGTGCTGACGCGGCGGGCGTGAGGACACGAGCCCGACCTGCCGTTTATGACCCTGGCGACTACTATCGGCCGCCGGCCCCGGGGAGGCGCGCGCGGACCGCCGGGGAGGCACCCTCCGATGCCGTCGCTGAGCGTGGATCCGCCTCCGGTGAGTGCCTCTTAAGCACCTCCCGCATCCGGAGGACGCGCCCGACCTCGGTAGTAGTCACCAGAGCCATATCTGGCGGGCGGAACTGGTTGGATCAGTAGGGCGGCAGCGGGATGCTGCTGATTACACGCCAGGTCCGGCCGCCGTCGCCGGTTGCCTGGAGCGTCTGCGGAGCGCTTGCGGACCCGCCAAATACGAGCGCCAGCCAATTCTGGTCGTCCAGGAGCCAGGCCGACAGCACCTCCACTTCGTCGAAGCTGGCCGGTGGGATTTCCGTCCACGTCCGGCCGCCATCGACGGTCTTCTCGGTGACTCCGCGATCAGCCCAGTAGAACCCGATGCCGGAGGGGCGCATTGCCACCTGTGAGGTACCCAGTGATCGAGATTTGGCCGACGACGGGGCCGGGGGGCAACGGGTCTGCCGCTACGAGCCGCCAGGTCCTGCCACCATCGGTCGTGGCCGAAATTCCTTTCGGACCCTGGCCGGCGCCCGCCGGCCAGCTACAGCCCGCCCAGCCATGAAGCGCATCCACGAAGGAAACCGAGACAGCGCCGTTGTAATCGCACGGCGCCGCACCGGGCGCCCAGGTCCGTCCTCCATCGATGGTCGAGACCAATTCTCCCGACTTGACACCCGTAGCGATATCGCCGGTCTGGATGCCCCAGCCACGCCTGGAATCGACGAACGAAACCGAGCCGAGTTCCACCGAGCTGATCTTCTGCCAGGTCCGCCCCGCATCGGCGCTGTGGAGCAGGGCCGTTGGAGCGCCGGCCCACGCCTCTGCGGTGCCCGTAACCGCGATCGCGAGTATCCCCGGCGTCGGCACGAGCTGCTTCTCGTAGGTGAGCCCGCCGTCGTCGGTTCGCCAGATGACGCCCTGGCCCGCCGAGTCGCCGCCTATCAGGCCGTGCTGCCGGTCGAAGAAGGCCACGGCGCTCGCCGAGAACCGCTCCGCGTCCGGGACGGGAGAAGCCGTCGGCGACGGCGACTCCCCGGGCAATGGGCTGGGCTTCTCCGGAACGGCGGGCGCGGATGCCGTCGGCGACGCCGCCACCGAAGTCACGACCGAGGAGGTGGGCGAGTGCGATGCCGCTTCCGACGGGACGAAGGCCGGCCCGCCCACCAGGCGCGGCGCAATGGCAACCAGAGCCACGACGAGCACGGCCACGAGTCCCAGCGCGCCGACCGGCAGCGCGCTCTGCGTCCGGCCGCCACGTCGGATCGGCCGAACCGCCGCAGTGCCGAGCGGAACCGGCTCTTCATGCGCCGCCGCGTCCGCGAGGGCCGCGAGTCGCCTCCTCAGACGCGCGTCAAGATCGTCCATGGTCAATCACGCTCCTCCAGCGTCGCGCGCAGGCGGGTCTTTGCCCGCGACAGCCAGCTCGCCAATGTGCCGCGAGGGACGCCAAGCACTTCGGCCACCTCGCCCTGTGAATAGCCTTCGAGCACCGTCAACACCATCGTCGCCCTCGTGCGCCGGTCGAGCGTCGCGAGCGCCCGCCAGAGGTCGGGATCGGTGTCGAGCGCCCAAGTCGAGTCGGCCATCTCGATCGGCAAGAACCCCCAACGACGGCGGCGCCTTCGTTCGCTGATCGCGAGTCGCACGCCGACGACGGCAAGCCAGCGGGCAACCGCTTCGTCGTCGCCGATCGGCCAGCGTTCCGCCGCTCGAACGAACGCCTGCTGGGCGAGATCGCGCGCCTCCTCGCGGTCGCCGACCACAAGCGCGATCCGCCCGACGAGCCAGGCCTGGTGGTGCCGGACGGCGGCATCGAGCCCGGCACCGGATCGGTCTTCGCTCCTGTTTGCGGCGACCCCCGCAGAATCCCTCCTACCGGTCCAACGCCCGAGGCCGCCTGACTGTTGCAGGCGTCCATGCATCCACGCGGGACGCGCCGTCTCCGATGATGGCAGGATGTCGCCGCAGCCGACAGGGAGCATCGATGACCGATTTCGGGCAGGTGAGAGGGCGACGCGAGACCGTCCTGCTGGCGGCGGCCGCAATCGCGTTCCCGCTGGCAGGTTGGGCATTCTGGGCGCTGGCGCTCGGCCTCGGAGCCAATGACTTCCACGACTACTGGCTGGCGGGCCGGCTGATACTCCATGGCCAATCCCCGTACGACATGGCGGCCATGCAAGCCCTTGCCCGCAGCGAACATCTGAGCTTCACGCTCGGCGGCGGCTACTCGTACCCGCTTCCATTCGCGATCGCGATGGCGCCTCTGGCGGCCCTCCCGTTCGGGCTTGCCCTGGCGTCGTTCAACGCCGTCTCGCTCGCCGCTTTCGGGCTCACGGTGGCGGCCTGGGTCGGCTGGGCACACGGGCCCGCAATAGCCACGGCACGACGCCGTATCGTCCTCGCTCTGGCGGCCGGCCTCTACCCACCCGTATACGGGACGGTGGCGATGGGCCAGGCCAACTTGATCCTGTTTCCGCTTCTCGCGATCGGGGCGATCCTCGCTCTCGACGGAACGACAACCGGGCGGCGCTTCTGCGGCGGCGCCTTGCTCGGCCTGAGCGCCATCGTGAAGCTCGTGCCCGCGACCCTCGCGGTGCCACTCGCGCTCGGACGGCGGACATGGGCCGCCGTCGGGATCGTAGCCAGCGCTCTCGGAGCTCTCGCGCTGGCGACCGTGGCCTTCCCGTGGGCCGCTGTCGGCAGCGGCGGCCTCGCGTCGCTCCTCGACCCCGACCCGTTCTACACGAACCAATCCATCGACGGCTTCGTCACCAGGCTGGTCTCCCCGTCGGACCGGACCGTTCCGCTTTGGAGCGGCGGCTTCGATCCGCGTCCGGTCATGCTCGCCCTGACGGCAGTGTTCGCGCTGGCAACGCTGGCGATCTTGTGGCGAGCCCGCCCAGCGCTGGCTCATCGGCGCGGTGCGGCCATCGGCCTCGGCCTGGCCCTCGTCGCCGGGATCGTCGGGGCGCCCAAAGAGAGCTTCTGGAACCAGGCGATCGCATTGGTTGCGGTCGGGCTCCTGCTCGCCGTCGAAGTGCCGGACCTGCGAATCGGTCGGTTCGGGCGACTCGATCGGGCGCTCCTGTGCACCTGGTTCGGCAGCTCGATCGTCTGGGCGGCCCAGTGGGCCATCGAGCCGCGAGCGACCGGCCAGGTCGGACCGATCCTGACGCTGCTCTGGTCGTCGTCGCTGTACGGCATGCTCGCGCTGTGGTTGCTGCTGGCCAGGCGCCTCTTCGCGCCACCGCTCGGCTGAGGCGCCGTTCAGCCGGTCACGATCTCGTAGCCGAGCCTGGCCCGCAGGCGGCCGAGTGCCATCAGCACGGGCGTTCCCAGCGCCAGCACTGCGATCGAGTTGCCGACCGCCCGGAAGGCATCCCAGCCGACCGAGGTCAGCACGTAATAGCGCCCGTACTGGGCCAGGGTTTCGCCGGGCGACAGGCCCGGTATCCAGCCGATATTCTCGACACCGCGATAGAACGCGACCCAGCCCCAGATGTCGGTGAGGGCGCCGTAGGCGAAGCCGGTCACGACGGCGACGACCACGAGAGCTGCGAGGTCGATGCGATTCGGGAGCCAGCCCACCCGGCCCGGTCGGAGATGTCGAACCGCCGATCCTGCGAGCCCCGACGACAGCCCGACCCAGCCGACGGCGAACGTCTCGTACGGCAGCCACGGGCCGACGCCCCCGGTCACCAGGGCCGACACGACCAGGGAGAAGCTGCCGACGAGGAAGCCGTATGAAGGTCCGAACTCGTAGCCGGCCGCGAGGACGAGGAAGAAGATCGGGCTGAAGCCGCCGATGCCCGTCACCAGGGCGAGCCTCAGCGCGGCGTCGATCGCGGCCAGCGCCGCCAGTAGCGCCAGCCTGCCCGAGTCGAGATGGCGAGCCCCCAGCTCCATCAGCGCGAGCGAGGCCATCGCGCCGATGGTGATCGCGAGAGCGGGCACTTCCGCCGGTAGACCCAGGCCCAGGAACGGCCACAGGAATAGAACGAGGCCGGCCAGCGACACGACGGCGAGAGTCACGAGGCGACCTCTGCGGCGTCCGCGGGGCGGCCCGGGGAGCGGCCCGGGGCGCCGCCCGGGGAACGCGTGTTGTGGTCCTCCAGTGCGGGGAGAGCGCCCGCCACCGTGACCGGGCCCCCTGGGAAGAGCGAACCGATCTGGGTAGCGAACGCCGAGCCGGCGGCGCATGCCCGCTCCGGCGGTCCCAATTCGACTGCGCGCCCGTCGCCCAGCACGATCACCCGGTCGGCAACCTCGGCCACGAGGTCGACGTCGTGAGTCGCGATCACGACCGCCGATCCACGAGCGCTGAGCGAGCGGACCGCGGCGCCGAGGGCGCGGCGCGCCGACAGGTCCATGCCGCGAGTCGGCTCGTCGAGGAGAGCGAGCGCCGGCGATCCCGCCAGCGTCACGGCGATCGCGGCCCGCTGGCGTTCGCCGGAGCTGAGGTCGCGCGGGTAGCGTTCGGCGAGCCCGAGCAGGCCGCACGCCGAGAGGATCGATTCCGCGTCCTCGGTGCTGCCGGTGCGGCGCAGGGTCAGGTCCACCTCGGCTCTGACCGTCGGCAGGTGGAGCAATGCTCCCGGGTTCTGCGGCAGGTATGCCGTGCGGCCGTCGGGTCGCCGCACCGTTCCGCCGAGAGGAGCGAGCAGGCCGCCCAACGTCCGGAGCAGCGTCGTCTTGCCGGACCCGTTCGGGCCGACCAGCGCGACCACCTCGCCCGCGCCGACGGCCATGTCTATGCCGTCGAGAATCGCCTCGCGCCCAGGGCCGACTGCGAGTCCGCGGACTTCGAGAGCGGCTTCCACGTCCCAGCTGTACGGTGGGGAGGCGGCGGCCCGGTCGCTCAACCAGTGCGGCAGCTCGCGCACATGGGCCCGAGCTTCCTCGACGGACATCGGCAGGGGATCCCACCCGAGCGCCGCGCCGAACTCCACGACCGACGGTGGGTTGGTGAGCAACGCCGCGATGTCACGCGGCTCCTCGGGACCGGTGGCTTCGCCGCTCTCCACGATCAGGAGGCGGTCCGCCCGGGCAAGCAGGCTCTCGAGCCGGTGCTCCGCCAGGACCACGGCCTTGCCCGCCGCCGCGAGCTTCGCGCACGCCGCCATTACAGCGGCCGCGCCGTCCGGATCGAGCTGCGAGGTCGGCTCGTCGAGGGCAACCAGTTCGGGGCGTAGCACCAGCACCGCCGCCAGCTGCACCAGTTGTCGTTCTCCGCCGGAGAGCGTCGCCAGCCGCCGCCGGCGCAGCCCTTCGATGCCCATCGCAGTCAGCGTCTCGTCAACGCGATCGTGCATCTGGGAACGCGGCACGCCCAGGTTCTCCAGGCCGAAGGCGACTTCGCGCTCGACCGTGCCGTAGACCGACTGCGTCTCGACGTCCTGGAAGACGTGACCGACACGCGTCGCCAGGCGCGGGATCGGCGCCCGCATTGGATCCAGCCCTGCGACGTCGGCGCGGCCCGAAATGCGGCCGCCGTGGAATTGGGGCACCAGGCCGTCGAAGAGCCGGAGCAACGTAGACTTGCCGCCCCCGGAGCTGCCGGCGACGAGCGTCAGCCCCGGCCCGATGTGCAGGCTGACGTCGCGGAGCGAAGGCGTCGCAGCGCCCGGGTACCAATAGGAGACGCGTTCCAGACGGGCAATCGGATCGGCCATGTCAGTCGCGCCTGAACGCGGGCAGCGCAAGCGCGAGGCAGCCCAGAACGAGCAGCGGCTGGATCGGCGGAAGGGCGAGCGTCGGGTATGGGTACCAGTCGACGGCCACGCCCGCGACTCGGGCGCCGATGAACAGCAGGGCGCCGGCCAGCGCGGAGAGCGCGACCACCGCGTCCCACCGCGTCCACGAACTCATCGAGTAGCTCGTGCGCCTTCCGGCTCCGAACCCGCGCGCCTCCATGGCTTCCGCGAGCAGGACCGAATCCTCGATCGCCGTCAGCACGACCGGCACAAGCACCTCGTTCCACGACCGCAGGCCACGCGGCCGCCAGCCGCGCATCTGCTGAGCGTCGCGGACCGAGACGAAGGTCCGGCCGATTCCGGACACGAGGTTCATCGACGTAGCCACGGCGATCCCGGTCCGCTCGAGCGCGTTTGGCATCGCGTCGACCACGTCGTGCGGCTCCAGAACGAGCGAAAGCGGCGCGACGGCGAGCAGTGCCGCAACCAGGCCCATGCCCATGGCGCCGCCGTAGGCGAGCGACTCCAACGTGATTGGGCCGCCGGCAAGCGGCACCCACACGGGCAAGCGAAACAGGACGTCGGCGCCGGTGTGGCTCGCAAGCACGTTGACCAGCGCCGCCAGGATGGCGGCGGCGGCAAGCCCGAGCGCGAGCGGCTTTCGGTTCCGCTCCGGCGGTAGCCACGCCACCAGGACGTTGACCGCGGCGAGAGCGACCAGAACCCGATAGACCGGGTTGTTCGTCAGAAGCGCGATCGTGACTGCTGCGATCGACCAGATGAGCCAGGCCCGTGGCGCCAGGGCAGGGCTTCGATCGTCGCGGTCGCTCAGGACGCGCGGGACGCTCACCGGAGCCGCCTCCGGCGCACCACGAGCCGCAGTAGAGCGAGGCCGGCCAGCCCGCCCCCAGCCACGGACGCCGCCAGCAGACCCGTGTCGGGCCCGGAGGGCGGCGGCGTCCGCGACGGGTCGGAGCCGGCGGGACCCGCGACGGTGGCGGTTGCGGCCACAACGGCTATGCGCTCGGTGGAGGTCGGCGGCGTTTCCGACGGCCGGGCGAGCGTCTGGGACGGGCTCGGCGAGAGGGACGGGGTCGAATCTGGGCTCGGCGATCCCTCGATGCTCGGCGAGCCCAGCGAGCCGGGCGACGCCGTGACCCGTGGCGGAACGGCCGACGCCGCGCCTGACGTCGCCGCAACACGGGCCGGGCAGACGCCCGCCGGCGACGCGGGCGCGACCGGATCGCCGGCGGCGGGCACGTACCGGAATCCTTCCGCGTCGCCGTCCCGCAGCGTCAGGCTCGAGATGCCGACGTTGGAGAGCCGCCACGCACCGCCGCCGCTCGACACGAAGACGGCCCAGTAGTTGTCCTTGCCCGGGCAGTCCAGGTACCGTGCCGGCTCGCCGTCGAGCGCGCACACCGCGACCCCGAAGCCACCGAACGTCTGTCCCGACCAGGCGATCCCCGATTGCGTCAGGAGCTGCTCGCCGGTGACATCGCTCGCGTCGAAGGCCACGCAGCGCGTCGCGACGGAGCCGTCCCCGTGTTCCACGACCACAGCGGCGTGGTGCGCTCCGGCCGCGGCGCACATGGGCACGGCCGGAGCCGCTGGCGCGAGCGAAGCGAGCGCCCCGAGGGTCAGGGCCGCGAGGCCCAGGGCGACGGCGCGGGCGCGGGTCATCGGCGCCACGGTTTGGCGGTGAAGGCCCAGCCGGCGGCCACGACTCCCTCGAGAGCGAGCAAGGCGATCAGGAGAGCGAGCGGTCCAGGAGACGATGGGCCGGGAGTCGGATCCGGGGCCGTCGCGGTCGCAGACGGTGTCCGAGTCACGGTCGCCGTCGCGGTCGCGCTGGCGGCCGGAGCCTGGCAGGCCGTCGTGGGTACGGCGAGTCCCGTTGTCGGGTGCACCGCGGCGGCGTACGGAACCAGCATCAGCGCGGCGGGCACCTGGCTCGTGGTGAAGGCGCTGGCGGCCATGCCGGGGTAGGCAAAGCCGCCGCCGGCCGCCTGGCTGGCACGAAGCTGCGTCAGGACCGAGTTCGAACCCTGAAGCCAGCTCGACCCTGCAGGATCCTGGCCGGCCGCCACGAGCGCCTGCAGGACGATCGCGTCGGAGTCGGCGTCGCTCGCGGGTGGACCGAAGGCGTTCGAGTTCTGATACGGGAAGCCACCGTCGGCGAGCTGCTGGCTTCGCAGGTAGGCCAGGCCTGTTGCATCGAGGGAATGGTCGCCGGCGGCGTCCAGAGCCATTAGCGCGATCGCGGTCGAGTTGGTGTCGCCCTGGCCCGCCGCCACCGGGACTTTCCCGTAACTCCAGCTGCCGTCTGGATCCTGGAGCGCCTTCAGCTCGGTGAGCGCGGCCGCAGCTACGTCCCGCCCGTCGCCTCGGACCGCCAGGATCGCGAAGGACTCGGAGAAAGTGGAACCGTCGCCGTACGCGCCGGTGCCCGAGTTGTATAACGCCGAAAGCCGGGCCACGAGATCGCGGCCCCGGAATGCCGCGGGATCGCCGCCGGCCGCCACGACCGCCAGCGCGGCCTTGCCGGTCTTCGCGGCGTCGGTCGCGGCCGCGTCGGACGCCGTCGCGAGGTAGTCGAGCGCGCTCGTGGCCGTCCCGGAGCAGCCTCGCAACGTTGCCGGATCGAAGCCCACGGCCGCGGCACCGACGACGAAGTCTGCCGTCTCGCCGATCGAACCGTCGAGTGAGCCGTCCGCTCGCTGAGCGGCGAGCAGGAATGCCAGTGCCGACGTCGCGCGCTCCGAATCAGTCGGTGCGGTTGCGGGGGCATTGGGAGCCGGGGGTTGGGTGGGTGCCGCGGCGACCTGAGCGAGCGGCCAGGTGAGGAGGGTCGCCAGTATCGCGCTGGCGACGACCAGTCTTCGCATGTTTCCTCCGGCGGCATTTGCCCGCCTGCCGGAGGGGACCTCGCCGCCGGAGGCCTCCCATCCGATCCGCGCAGACAGGTGACGTGCGCCGTTCGGTCAGGTCTCCTGGCTTGCGGATTCGAGTCATTGGCCTGGCCAATGACTGCGCTGCTGGTCGCCTTCCGGGACCCGAGGCCCCGTGGCTTCGTCGCGGGCTCAGCCCGCTACGCTTGACCAGCCGCTACTCGCTCACAGTTGCGCGACAGTGCCGGATTCACACCGGCTTCCCTGATTCGAGCGGCTCTATTCGATTGACCTGTGGAGGTTACTCCGCCGGAGAGGCGGCCGCCAGGTGACGACGGCTCGAACTGGCGGAGTCGCCCGTCCCAGCGGCGAAGGCAGGCCTAGACTCATCTGGTTGCGGTCCGAGTTTGACGATACCGAGCGGGAGGTGCCAGTGAACGTCATCGGCCCCGCTGCCAGCAACCGCCTGACCGTCGGGCAGCCGACGTTCCTGTCAGTCGCCCTGCATTCGCTGCCCTGGCTCGCGGCAATGGTGGCCGTCTTCCTGGGGAGCTTCGCTCACCACGGGGGGCTGTCGATCTCCGGCGGCCTCTCGCTCCTGTGCTTCGCCGCCATCGTCGTCCCGCTCGTCGTCCAGTCGGATCGCGTCGACCTCGAGCCCGGAGTCGTCCGAACGCGGAGCTGGTGGTCGATCCTGCAGGAGAAGCCGGGCGAGGAGGTCGCCCTTCGGCCAAGCTCGCAGCTGTACCGGGACAGTTTCGGCCGGGTATTCGTCGATCACCGCGAGGTCAGGCTGTACCTCGGCTTGGGCTGGCGGCAGCTCGCGGCCTGGTTCGAGCGTTCCGGGCTGAGCGTATTCGACGACCTGGCCGACCTGGAAACGCGCCGCACCCTCACGGAGGTGGCGCTCCGGTCCCGCTGGCCGATCGCGATCCTCGTTTACCTCACGACCCTCGTGGTGGTCTGGATCGCGCCGGATGTTTTCTCGGTTGCGGTCTTCGGCGTCGGGATCTTGCTGCTCACGTACTACTTCGTCTTCCACGGCCGAACGCTGTCGGGCCGCTGACCGGGGCGAGACTGGCCCGGGCCCAACGCCGCTGCGGGCCGCCCTAGTCGCCCCTGGTAGATGAGTGACTACGGCGCGAGCCACTTGCCGCTTAGTCGCTACACGACTCTTGCCGAGTAGTCGCCGCTGCCTGAGCCACGCTCCGGTGCGCGGTTGGGCTCGAAGACATGCCATTCACGCTCAATCCATGTCCTGAGAGCCGCCCAGAAGAGGTCCGGATCATCGTTCTGACGCGCCGAAGCTTTGTACGAGTCGTCACTCGCCTATTTGAGATGAAGGCGACGGGTCGGTGCCGGCAGGCCGCGTGGCGCGGATGCAGGCGCTGCGCGGGCCACCCCTAGAGTGAGGCGCGCAGGATTTCGGCGATCTCGTCGCCGGTCAGCGTGACCGGGTTTGTCTTCATGCTGCTGCCGCGGCTGTCGGCGACGATGGCGGGGATGTCGGACTCGGCGAGGCCGAACGAGGAGAGCCGCGGAACGTCGAGACGGGCACGCCACGACTCCAGCTCCGGGACGAGTGCGGCGCGAGTCTCCGCGTCGTCCGCGGCAGCGCTGCCGGTGAGCAGCCACGCGATCGTCGCGTAACGGGAAAGCGCCACGCATGCAGGATCGCGCGCCTCCAGCGCCGCGATGTTGACGCGCGTCGCCGCCGCGAGCGTCGCCCCGCACGCCACTCCGTGCGGAACCGGGAACTGCGCGCCCAGAGGCGAGGCCAGCCCGTGGACTGCGCCGAGTCCCGCCTGAGCCAGGCAGATGCCCGAGCACAAGGCCGCGTATGCCATTCGCTCGCGAGCGGCCGCCGCCAGCGTTCCGGCTCCGCCGCCGCCGCGTCCCGCGACTGCCTCCGCGTGCCAGGTCAGCAGCCCATCCCGCGCCGCCGCCAGCCCGGAAAGCGCCAGCGCGTCGGTGAACGGGTTCGCCCGCGACGAGAGGTAAGACTCCAGCAGCTGGGTCAGCGCGTCCATGCCGTTGCCGGCGATCACGTCGGGCGGGCAGGCGGCCAGCAGGTCCGAATCCACGATCGCGACCTGCGCCACCAGCGCGTCGTCACGGAACGACTTCTTGAAGCCGCCGGGGCCGCGCTCGCTCAGCACCGCGTTCTTCGTGGCCTCGCTGCCGGTCCCGGCCGTGGTCGGGACGGCGACGAACGGCACCGAAGGCCCTCGGTACGGCAGCTCCGGCCCGACTCCCTCGAGGTGGTCGCGCACCGAGTTGCCCGGGATGAGCAGACCGGCCACAGCCTTGGCGGTATCCAGGACGCTGCCGCCGCCGATCCCGACGACGACATCCACGGGACCCCTGGCTCGCGTCCGGGCGACGATGGCGTCGACGACGGCCGGTGACGGCTCGCCCGAGACGCCCTCGATCGTCAGCCGCAGCCCGGCGTCCGCGAGACCGGCATGGATTCGAAGCCACTCCTCATCCCCGGAAACCCACGACTTCCGGAGCACGACCAGCGCCCGCTCGCCGAAAGTTCGAACCACACCCGGGAGCTCGGCGGCCCGGCCGGGCCCGAACACGACCTTCGGAAGCCGGGCGACCGTGAAGGGCGGCCAGGCCAGCGCCGCCGGCTCGACCTCCGGCGGTTGGGCAGCCTCCGGCTGAACGTTCATCAAGCGTCGGCTTCGTCGGCCGGAAAGAGGCCGTCGTAGTGGACGCCCTGGCGCGGCTCGGCCATCCAGCCTTCCGCCCTCGCCCGCCAGGCGAGGTAGTGCGCGGTCTCGCGATGCGCCCTGGCCCCGGCCTCGTCGCGGTAAGCCTCGTACAGCACGAACCGCGTCGGGTCGTCCGGCGACTGCAGGACGTCGAAGCGCAGGTTGCCCGGCTCTCGAATCGAACCCTCGTGGTTGGTCCGCATCGACTCGATGAAGTCGGCCACGTTCTCGGGCTTGACGTGGACATAGACCAGGGTCACGTACATGGTTCCTCCCGGATGGTCCCGCGGCAACAAGTCGCGCTCCATATTGGGCCATCCGGAAGGAACCCGCGCCAGGCGGTCGATCGGTTGCGGCGACTCGACCGCGGAGTCGTCAGGAGGCAGACGGCACGGGGAGTACAGGCGGCGGAGGCGCCACGACCTCGGGGCCCGACCACACGATCTCTCCCATGGTCAGGAACTCGAGCGGCGTCGCGCAAGGCGCGTGCTGGCAGTCCGACATTCTGCCCACTCGGGCCACGACGAGACTCCCGCTCAGCGATTCGGGCACCGTTTGCGCAGCTCCGACCTCGACGCCATCGACCATCCAATAGCCGCAGGCCGGCGGTGCCAGACTGACCGCCGGCGCACAGCCGGTGTCGTGCGTGAGCGGGCCACCCAGCAGGAACGTCGGAGCCGTCGGGAGAGCGGCCGCCCGGTAGACCGGCGCGCCGCCGATCGTGGTCGGTACGCCGTCGCTGTCGAGCGGCCCGACCGCGCCGCTCCCGGCGGAAGCCGATCCTGACCCGGCGGAAGGGCCGGACGCGATCGGCGCTGACGGTGCGGGTCCGACACCCTCCCCCGACGCCGGGTTGCTGGGAATCGTAGTCGATGCGGCCGAAGTCGGGATTGCCGAGGCGGCGTCTTCGCTCGAACGCCAGACCACCGACTCGACGACGATGGCTGTCTCGCAGACCGCGCTGGAGACCGCCGGGCACTGGGCTGCCAGCGGATCGTGAAGGTGGACTTTGGCGACCACGATTTCGTTGTTGGGCTCGTCGAGATTGCTCATCGGCGCCACATAGAGGCCGTCGATCGAGAAGGCGTTGCAGTACGAGAACAGCCGCTGTTCGGCGGCGGTCTTGTCGATCGGCGCCGGACAGGGCGGCATGACGCTCGGTTTGGTGACGTGGCCGCCCAGTAGGAAGCTGCCCGAGGTCGGGAACGAGGCTTGATCCGTCGCGCGGTAGACGCGCTCACCGTTGATCTGCGTAGGGACCGTGGGCCAGACGACCGCCTCGACCACGACCGCAGATTCGCACCGGGATTGAAGGTAGGCGGCACACTTGGCGGCCCCAGGATCGTGCGTGTGAACGCGCATGACGATGGCCGGGCCTCCAAACCAGCCCCTGAGAGCCTCCATGCTGAGAGGTGCCACCGACGGGAAAGTGCTCGGATCGAAACCGTTGAAGTCGGCGACCGGGCCTGGAGTCAGCAACATCGCGTCACACGAACTGATGAACGCATCCTCAGGTGGCGGCGAGCCGAATTGAGCCTTGCAGCCGGTCAGCAATTGGACTACGTATCCGCCCAGCAAGAAGCTGCCCGTCAGGTTCTGCCATTCGGATTGGTCGGCGATACGGTAGACCCGCTGTCCGTCGAGCGAGGCCGGGATGCCGTCGGAGCCCCTTACCACCCCCGCCGGCGCCGGGTTGTTCCCGGTTGGGCCAGCACTCGGTCGGAGCGCGATGCCCACGCCGACCAGGCTGACCGCCACCAGCGCCACGACCGCGGTCATCGGCACCGCGAGCCGCCGCCAGGCACGCAAGGATCGGCCCGAGCCGGCGGTCGCGCCACTCGCCAGGGGATCCCGGCGCGGCCGCATCAGTGCCGGATAGTCGAGCTCGGTGCGCTCCAGTTCCACGGCAAATCGCCGGGACAGCCGCTCTTCGACGTTGTCTTCGGCGGACGGGCCGCCGGTTTCGTCAGTCTTCATCGAGGTGCTCCCGGAGTCGCGCCAGGCCAGTCTTGAGGCGAGCCTTCGCCGTGTTCTCCGTGATGCCCAGCGCATCGGCCGTTTCGCGCCCGGAAAGTCCGACCATGTGGTGGAGGACCACGGCCGCCCGAATCGGCCGCGACAGCCGGCCGAGCGCTTCGTCGAGCTCGATCGATTCCGACGTCTCCGGGCCGCCCACCGGCAGCTCGTGGATCGTCGGGTCGAGACGAAGCGTCCGGCGCAGCCGCCGCACGACTCGCAGCGCTTCGCGCGTTTCCACGGTCAGGAGCCAGGCCCGAATGGCCCGCGAGTCCCGGATCGTCGGTTCGGCGCGGAGCGCCCGCTCGAAGGTGGTCTGGACCAGATCCTCGGCTTCGGCTTCGTCCCGGGCGATTGCCCGAGCGGCCGCCAGCAGCATCGGACCGTGGTCGTGCAACGTGGCCACCCAGCCGGCGATCGGGGCCGGCGCGGAGGCGAGTTGCACAACCGCCGTCCGCGAGGCCTGGTCCTCGTCTTCCCTGTCGAGCGTTGCCGTGATGACCCTCACATCACATAAGACGCGCCAGCCGGTGCAAACGGGTATCGAGACTGCGAAAAAGCCTACTCCGCCCGATCGGCCCGGTCGCTGGCGGCGCCGGGACGCCGCCGCTCACCGTCTGGCGCGCTCGCCGTCGAGCGTCAGCTCGAACCAGGTCGCACGCCCCGGATCGGTGAGGTTCTCGGCGATCCGATGGATCGATTCGCGGTAGGCCGGCCAGACCGCACGACTCAGCGCCTCCGGCGGCGTGACCCAACGCATCGCGTCGTGCTCGTGCGAAAGGATCGGGTCGATCTCGGGCGCAACGCGGACCGCGAAGACGGCGCTCGTGACGATCGCACGTACCGAGGGCTCGTGGAACTGGTTCACCTGGTCCAGGTCGAAGAACGCGGCTATCTGGCCCGCCCCGAAGCCGGTCTCCTCTCGCAGCTCCCGAAGCGCCCCTTCCACGGGAGTCTCGTCCGGCTCCAGAGACCCGGAGACGCATTGCCACAGGCCGGGCAGGATCCGGCCGGGCGAGCGTCGGAGCAACAGGATCTCGATCTCGAAGCCGGCGTCGCGATCCGTTACCGTCGCATCGCCGCCACGTCGCGACCTGAAGATCCAGACGTCCACCAGGTCCGGCCGAAATGGGCTCATTCGCCGGTCGCCTTCGCTGTCGCCGCTAGATCCGCTCGAAACGATCGACCGGCAGAACGAAGACGATGGCTCCGCCGACTTCGACTTCGAGCGGATAAGGCAGGAAGAATTCGCCCGGCTCCATGATCGGCGGGATCGGGCTCACGACCTGCTTTCGGGAGTGGCAGTTCTCGCGAACCAGGGCGACGATCTCCTCGACCTTGTCGTCTTCGATGCCGACCAGGATGGTCGCGTTCGATTGCTTGAGAAAGCCCCCCGAGCTGTGCAGCCACGTCGCCCGGTGCTGATGCGCCAGCAGGGCGTTGATGAGGACTCGCGCGTCCTCGTTGTGAACCACGGCCACGACAAGCTTCACCGGCCGAGTATATGCGGCGCCGAATCTTCGGCGCGTGCCGTTGTGCCGCGCGCCGTACAATCGGGTGGCTTCATCGTCCCCGCGCCAGGAGGAACCGTGTCCGGCGAACGAGTGTCAAGCAAGAGGTCGGACGGCGAGTTGTTCGCCGCCGCCGCAGCCGCCGTGGCGCGCTCCGACGACCTCGACGATGCGCTTGCCGAGTTGCTCGGTCTCGCGGTCGAGGCCCTCGGAGCAAGCTCTGGAGCCATCTACATCCTCGACCAGGATCGCGACGAGTTGTCGCTGACGGTCTCTTCCGGAGTGGCGTCCGAGATTGCCATCGAGGCGGCCCAAATCGGGCAAGTCGCCACGAGCCACGATCCGCTCGCGGATGCAGCTCGGTCGCGCGTCCCGCTCGAAGTCCAGGATGCCGACCACGTAGCCATACTTCGCGACGCCAAGACGGCGATGCTCCTGCCGATGGTCGTGCGGCGCGACGGCATCGAGCTGGCCCTGGGCGTTCTGGCGCTGGGCTTCGCCGGAGCCCTGCCGTCGCAAGCGATCCGGAGCGGCGCCGAGCCTCTCGCCGATCTGGCCGCCGTGGCCGTAGAGCGAGCCCTGGCCCTGGCGCTCGGGTCCGAACGAGCCGAATGGTTCGATCGACTGGCGCACATCGATCCCCTCACCGGCCTCCCCAACCGCCGGACCGTCGAGCGCATCCTGGAGATGGAAGTGTCTCGCGCGGGGCGCCAGGGAGCACCTATGAGCCTCGCTCTCGTCCAGGTGGACTGCTACGACGAGATCCAGCGGGACGCGGGCAACGCCGCCGCCGACACGGTGCTCCGCCGCGTGGCGCAGGTGCTGTCAGAGTCCGTCCGACTCGTGGACACCGTCGCCCGCCTGTCCGACGGCCAGTTCATGCTCATCGCCCCGGGCCCCGAGGGTCTCGTCGTGGCCGAGCGGCTGGTCCGCGGCGTCGGCGCGCTGCCTGCCGTCGGCGAGATCGCCGTCTCCGCTTCGGTCGGCATGGCGAACTTCCCGCTCGACGGACGCACGCCGGAAGAGCTGCTGGTAGTTTCGGAGCGACTCATGGCGGAGGCCCATGAGGCCGGCGGCGGGAGAGTCGGAACCCAGCCCCAAACGGTCGAGTAGCGAGCTCTAGCTGAAGATCGTGGCGCTCGCCACCGTAGGGCCGGTGGGCGTGGTCACATGCTCGTTCGGCTCGATGCAAACCTGCACCCACAGGCTCGGCGCCCTGGGCACGTTGTCCATCTGGACGGTGCCGTCGCCCTGAGAGTCGACGCGGAAGTAGCCGGCGAGGGAGACGTCCTTGCCCGCGGTAACCCAAACCATATACACCTGATCGCCGGTCGTCGGCACGAGACCGTTCACGTAGACGATGAGGTGGTTGGTCGGCCTCAGGTCGACAAAACCGTGTGCGGTTCCGGCGCCCGGGGCGGTCAGATCCACGACGACGTCCCCCTGGCCGGGCACAAAGAACGGCGACTGCGAGGGGCGAGCACCTGGTTCGCGAACCACGCCATACCCATAGCCGACGATGGCCACTACCGCGACGGCGGCGGCGACCCGCGTGGCCCATGCCAGCGCCCGGCGGCGGCGGGATCGGCGGACGGAGGCGAGCGACACGACCGTGCCACTGCCACTCGCCACTGTGGCGGCCGGTTCGGCGGCCCAGGCCTCGACGGCCAGTGGCTCGTAGGCGACGGCCGTTCTTGGGATCGCGGCAACCCGGCGCGCGGCCGCCTGGGCGCTGCGCGGATGCGCGGCGAGGTCGGCCTGCGCAGCTGCGATGACCGCGGCGCGAAGTCGCGCCGGCGGCTCCACGGGTTCGAGCGAGACGGCGAGATATGGCAGCACGCCACCGAGCTCGCGCAGTTCGGGATGAGACTCTCGGCAGGCGATCAGGTGTTCGTGGACGGCTGCCATGTCGGCAGCGTCGAGCGCCCCCAGGACGAAGCCCGGGGCGAGTTCGAGAACGCGGTCACAGCGAATGGTCATGTCAGGACCGGCCTTTCGAACCGGCGGTTACGGCGGGCACCAGCTCGTTCGCAGCATCGGTCACATCCAGAAGCTCGCGCCGGAGGGCGACCAGGCCCAGGCGCATCCGGCTCTTGACCGTCCCCAATGGCGCGCCCGTCCGAGTCGCGATCTCCCGCTGAGTCAGCCCGTCGAAATACGCGTACTCGATGGCTTCGCGTTGGGCAGGCGGCAGTCCCTCGAGAGCAATCCTGACCTGCTCGGCGTCGAGCCGGCCGGCGACCTCGGGCCAGATGTCGGGCAGCGTAAGCGCGGCCGGGACGATGTCGGTGGTGTCGTCGTCCAGCGTCACGCCGTTCTTGCGGCGCCTGATCGTATCGATCGCGCGGTGACGGACGATGGCCAGCAGCCAGCCACGGACGCTGCCCTTCGCCTCGGCGTAGCGCGCCGCGTTGCGCCACAGACCGAGGAACGAATCCTGGACGACATCTTCTGCCAAACCGGGCTCCGTCGTGATCCGCAGGGCAAGGGCGTATGCCATCGCATGATGGCGGTCGTATAGCGTTTCGAGCCCGCCGATCTCACCGGCGGCCACCTGCCGCATCAATTCGGCCTCCGACTCCTCGGCCTTTAGTTCCTGGTCTCCCTCCAGGGGTGGAGGCGCTCCCACTTGAGCCCTCATCTCTTCATTCGCAGCGAATCGCGCTGCGGTTCACTCGAAACGGCGACTGGACTACCCGTTTCGGTTTCCGTTTCGAACGCCGCCGCCCGAGAGGACAGCAGAGATCGGATTCGGGGCACGAGCGCGTCCAGGAGTTGGGGTTCGATCTGGTCCGGCGTGTCATGGCCGTCGATGACGAGGAAGCGGTCCGGCTCCGCCGCGGCGAGCTCGAGGAAGCCGTCGCGAACTCGCCTATGGAAGTCGAGATCTACGTGGGACTCGAAGCGCGTGATCTCGTCGTCGCGCCGCTTGCGCCGCAGGCCGTCTTCGACAGGCAGGTCGAAGAGCACCGTCATGTCGGGGCTGAGATCGCCGATCGCGAAACGCGCCAGCGATCGGAGAGGCTCGAGCGGCTGCCCGTTGCCGAAGCCCTGGTAGGCGAGCGTCGAATCGGCGAACCGGTCGCAGATGACCACTTCGCCACGTTCCAGGGCCGGTTCGATGACCTCGGCGGCCAGCTGCGCCCGAGCGGCGTTGAAGAGCAGAGCGTCGGTCGCGGGAGTCGGAGCCAGCTCGGGGGCGTGGAGCAGGATCTGGCGCACCTGCTCGCCGAGCGCCGTGCCCCCAGGCTCCCGCGTGACAAGGCACCGGTATCCGGCCGCACCGAGGGTAGCGGCCAGGCGCCTGGCCTGGGTGGACTTGCCCGAGCCTTCGGGCCCCTCGAGCGTCAGGAAGAAACCGCTTCGTCGGTTGCGGTCGAGGTGCATTTGACGAGTCTAGCGTGGCCGGTGGCGCCGGAGCGGACCCCGCAACCGCGTTGCGTTACGGGTAAAGGCGGACCCGGCGGTACGGTTCGCGGCCCCGGGAACGGGAGATGAGGTTCGCCCGCTCGGCCATCTGGTGCTGGAGGCGGCGGATGTACGCGTTCTGGGGCGACAGCTCGACCGGCTCGATGTTGCGGAATACCATCCCGATCGCCTCCTCGGTCTCGCGAAGAGCGGCCTCGCGCGGGTCGACTTCGAGCGAGAAGATCGACGTCAGGCTGGCCTCCATCTGAACGATCGTGTTGCTCTTGAGGACGTAGATCGGCAGGCCGCGTTCCTCGGCTTCGCGAAGCGCGGCCGTCTTCTGGCGGTACTCGCTCTTGAGCGTCATGACGACGTCGGCCTCGTCCGGGTCGCGGGCGATGATGACTGGCAGCTGCAGCTCCTTGACTCCCTGCTCGAGCCGCTTGCGGCTTATGCCGTGGGGAAAGACGCGCAGCGTCGGCAGGACGGTCGCGCCGTCGCGGACCCGCAGCACCGGCCGACCGCCGTCTTCGTCGTCGAAGGCCTCGTCGTCTTCGCGCTCACGGATGCGATCCGCAACGGCCTCGTCTTCTTCGACGAGCTCAACCACGGTCGAGGCGATGCCGGCCTCGGCGGTGAGCTCTTCCTCGTCTTCGTCGCCGACTTCCTCGGCGCGGTATGTGTTCAGGGCGCGGGTCGCCTGCTCGCGCCAGGAGCGCTGCCGCTCCAGCTCCCTGAGCTCGCGGGGACGTGGCTCCGGGACGGGCGGAGCTCCCCGTTCGACGGGGCCGCGGTCGGCTATCTCGCCGGCACGGAACGGAGCATCGCCTGTGGCGCGGTCCGGCACCTGTGGCGTGGATGCAAAGCGCTCGCCGGGAAGCGCGTGTGGACCCGCCTCCGACACGCTGGGTCCGCCGGCCGCGCCGCCAGGTCCGCCGGCCGCGCCGCCAGGTCCGCCGGCCGCGCCGCCAGGCCCGCCGGCCGCGCCACCGGGACCGCCGGCCGCGCCACCGCCGTTATCTCCGCCACGCGTCCGGCGGGCGGCGTCGTGGACGCCACGCGGCCCCCGGACCGGCGCTCGCCATCCGCCGCTCGTGCCTGACCGGTAACCCGGGCGCAAACCCGTGCGCTCGGCCTCGCGCCAGTCGCCGGGTCCGTGGGACTGACCGCCGCGCCAGCCCGGCTCGGTGCGCCAGCCCGGGCCCGCTCCGACGAGACCCGCAAAGCGGTCGCTGCCGAAGCGATCGCCCCCAGTCAGGGCCTCCCGCGGCGACGGCTTGGGCCTCGACTGCGAACGATGCACGCCGCCCTCGTCGCGCCAGCGCAGCTCGGACGAGATCGGGTCGCCCCGCAGCAGCGCATCGACCGTGTCGGCGACGTCGGCGTGGACAGTGACTTTCTCGCGGTCGAGGATCTCCACGATCACGTCGAACGTGGGCGGAGCCTTGCGCTCCAGAACGCTCTTCTGCGAGCGGCGGCGCCGGGCCTCCTCGTCGCCGAGCGTGACGGTCTGGATCCCGCCGATCAGGTCCGTCAGGGTTGGGTTGAGCATCAGGTTGTCGAGGTTGTTGCCGTGGGCGGTGCCGATCAGCTGCACGCCGCGCTCGGCGATAGTGCGGGCCGCCTGCGCTTCCAGCTCGGTCCCGATCTCGTCGATGACGATCACTTCGGGCATGTGGTTCTCGACCGCCTCGATCATGACCTGATGCTGGCCCGACGGAGTCTTGACCTGCATCCGGCGAGCCCGCCCGATCGCCGGGTGTGGGATATCCCCGTCGCCGGCGATCTCGTTACTCGTATCGACCACGACGACGCGCTTGCCCTGGTCGTCCGCCAGAACGCGCGCCGCCTCGCGGAGCATCGTCGTCTTGCCGATGCCGGGCCGGCCCATGATCAGGATCGACTTCCCGGACTCGACGAAGTCGTTGATGATCTCGATCGTGCCGTAAACGGCGCGGCCGATGCGGCAGGTCAGGCCGACGATCTTGCCGGTTCGATTTCGAATGGCGCTGATGCGGTGCAACGTCCGTTCGATGCCGGCCCGGTTGTCGTCGCCGAAAGTGCCGATGTGGTCGACGACGTAAGCGATGTCGGCTTCGGTGATCTCGCGGTCCAGCAGGGTCACTTCTCCATGCGTGAAGCGAGCCTCCGGCCGGCGGCCGAGGTCCATGACGATCTCGATGAGCTGCGCGGGATCGGTCAGCCTATGAACCGCCTCGACCACGTCCGGCGGAATGGCACCGAGAAGCAGATCGAGATCGTCGATCGACTCGCGCCGTTGGAGCGCGCCTTGATCAGTCACGTCCTCTCCTGTCTTTGGGTCAACGTACTGCCGGAACGAGGGCGGGTTCCGCGACCCGGACCACGGCTTCCTTCATCAGGAGCGTAACCGTGACGAGGCCCGCGAAACCCGCCTCCTCGAGGCGGCGATCGATCGGCGATTCGTAGGTTCGGACGGGAGCCAGCACTCCGCTGTCGGGGCAGCTGCCGCCCCTCGCTATGCGCGCCCCGATCAGGCCCAGGCCAAAGTCCACGAGCGGCGCGAGGTCTGCGCCGGGTTTGGCGAGAATCTTCAGGTAGTGGGGCTGCTCTTCCTGGGCGACGCCCACCTGGAGCAGCGCCTGAAGCTCGCCGTCGTCGCCCGGCGCGCTCTGGACGTAGGCCTCGACGTCGGCGAACCGCAGGATCGGCGCCAGGCTCGAGCGCGGCACGCGCGTCGACGAGCCCTGGCGCTCCCAATCGCTGAGCCGGTATGCCTCGAGGCGGACCACGGGCTGCGGCGTGACCGAGGCGTAGAGCCGGGCCAGCGGCAACGAGTCGAGAGGCTGGCACGGCCTGATGCCGGCGTCCCTGACCTGCTCCTCGGCCCAGGGTCGTGGGAGCGGCTCGCGCGGTCGCCGGAACAGCAGGTTCTCCTGACCGTAGCGGGCAAAACCCGCCTGCATGAACAACTCGACGTTGCCCTGGCCATCGGCGCAGGCGACGTGGAACCGGATCGCCCCCCGCTTGGCTCCGTCGCGGAGCAAGTGCTGGACCATCCGGAAGCGCGTGTCGCCCGAGTCGCCGGAGCCGATGGCGTCGAGCTCGACGATCGTCATCTCGTCGCGTGAGGCGTCGCGCTCCACGCGCAGGAGCCCCGAAAGCCGCCGCTCGTCTTCGTAGACGAACAACAGGTCGTTGGGCCGGAAAGCGCCCAGCGGCAGCCGGAACAGGCTGAAGACGCCGATCCGCGGGCCGCTGACCGGCAAGCCGAGCGAACGGGCGTCCACGTGCTCCTGCTGGGAAAGCCGCGACAGCTCCCCGAGTGCCGCGAGGTCGGTCAGGCGAGCCAGGCGGACTCGACCGCTCACGCCGACTCCTCCGTCGACCAGCCAGGGTTTCCGACGGCGACGGCAGAACCTTCGCCCGGCTCCGAGTACTCCGAGGCCATCGCCGCGAGCAGACGGTGAATTCGGGTTTCGCCCGCCAGCTCCGGGTGGAAGGAGAGCGCGATCACGTTGCGCTGGCGCACGGCCACGATGCGCCGGTCCGGCAGGCGGGCCAGCACCTCCACGCCGGGCCCGACCCGCTCGATGACCGGAGCGCGGATGAAGATGGCGTGGACCGGCCGGTCGCCCAGGATCGGCATCGGCAGTTCCGTCTCGAAGGAGTCGAGCTGCCGGCCGAAGGCATTGCGTTCGACCGTGACGTCGAGCAGGGGGAATACCGGCTCTTCGCCGCCGGCTATCTCCTTCGACACAAGGATCATCCCCGCGCACGTTCCCAGGATCGGGGCGCCCGATCTTGCCAAGGCCATGATGGGCTCTCGAAGCCCCCAGCGGGCGACGAGCTTGCGCATCGTCGTGCTCTCGCCGCCGGGCAGGATCAGCCCGGAAACTCCCTCGAGGTCCTCCGGCAGGCGAACGGAAACGGGCTCGACGCCGATCGACCGAAGGGTCCGAATATGCTCGATGACGGCGCCGTGAAGCGCCAGTACGCCAATTCTCATTACGCGCTCCGGGTTCGCATCGGTCCACCGATGCACAGCATCGGGGATCGACCGGTGCGTCCCGCTACGCCGGGCTACCAGCCGCGGACCGCCAGACGCTCCGCCTCTGGAATGGTGACCGCCGCGATGCCCCGCATCGGGCTGCCAAGACCCTTCGAGACCTCGGCAATGATCTTCGGGTTGTCGAAGTGGAGAGTGGCCTGGACGATCGCCTCCGCCGTCCGGGCCGGGTTTTCGCTCTTGAAGATGCCGGACCCCACGAACACGCCTTCGGCTCCGAGCTGCATTGCCAGGGCCGCGTCCGCTGGGATGGCTATGCCTCCGGCAACGAAGTTGACCACGGGCAGCTTGCCCTCGGCCGCGACCTGCTTGACCAGTTCGTAAGAAGCGTCCATCTCCTTCGCGGCGACGAAGAGCTCGTCCTCGCGCATCGACTGGAGGCGGCGGATCTCCGCCAGCAGCGTCCTGATGTGGCGGACGGCCTCGACGATGTCCCCCGTTCCGGCTTCGCCCTTGGTCCGGATCATGGCCGCGCCCTCGTTGATGCGCCGCAGTGCTTCGCCGAGATTGCGGCAGCCGCACACGAACGGCACCTTGAAGGCGTGCTTGTCGATGTGGTTGACCTCGTCGGCCGGCGTGAGGACTTCGGACTCGTCGATGTAATCGACTCCGAGAGCCTCGAGCACTTGCGCCTCGACGAAGTGGCCGATCCGCGCCTTGGCCATGACCGGGATGCTGACCGCGGCCATGATCCCCTCGATCATCAGCGGATCGCTCATGCGGGCCACGCCGCCCGCTGCCCGAATGTCCGATGGCACGCGCTCGAGCGCCATGACGGCACAGGCGCCCGCGTCCTCGGCGATCCTCGCGTGCTCGGGGGTAACGACGTCCATGATGACGCCGCCTTTGAGCATCTGTGCGAGGCCTTTCTTGGTGGCCCAGGTGGATGTCTCGGCGGTCATGCTGAGTCTCGATCCTTAGCTGCAGCGCGTGCGGGGCGTGCTCCTACGCGGCACTGAACCGCGCAACGCTCTCCGATTATACCGGGACCGCCCCCGAGTCCCGTCGCGGCGACCGGGTGATGCGTCGCGGCACGGATCGCAAGAGCCCGGCTCCTCCTGTCATCCTGTTGCACACGCACGACACGGAGGGGAATACGTGATCACGTTCACCGACGGCCAGCTGGTCCTCATTCCCGGTTTCGTGGTACTGATACCGGCAGCTCCGATCGCGGTCTGGATCTGGCGGCGACGAGCCGATCGACTGTGGCGGTTGATGGCGCTGCTCGCGCTGGTGCACATCACGCTGGTCGTGGCCCTGACGATCTTCCCGATCCCGATCGGCGGCCAGGATTTCTACCGCGAAACCAGGGGCATGAGCGAGGACAACATCGTTCCGTTCGCCACGATCGTGGGCCAGATTCGACACCTGTCCCCGAACACGATCCGCCAGCTCTTCGGCAACCTCGTCGCGCTCGCGCCGCTCGGCATCTACGGGCCGTGCTTGTGGCCGGCCCTGCGCGACTGGCGCCGGTTCGTCGTCGTTGCGGTGGCCTTCGGCGTCGGCATCGAAGTATGCCAGTATGCCGGCTCGTTGTTGGAGGACTTCACCTACCGCGTGACCGACGTCGACGACGCGATCATGAACGCGTCCGGTGCGATCGCGGCGTTCTTCGTCTGGCGCTTCATCCAGCGCCGGCACCTGCTCGAGAGGTGGCTCTTGCCGACGCCGGAGCCTGCCGGGGATCCGGGAGCGCGCTAGAGTCAACGGCATGCTGCCGGACTCGCTCATCGAGCTTACCGCGGAAATCGTGGCCTGCCGGCGCTGCCCACGGCTCGTGGCCTGGCGTGAGGATGCAGCCGCGGACCCTCCGGCCCGGTTTGCGATCGAGGAATACTGGGCCAGGCCGGTGCCGGGTTGGGGAGACGCCCGGGCCAGAGTCCTGATCGTTGGCCTCGCCCCCGCCGCTCACGGCGGCAATCGAACGGGCCGCATCTTCACGGGCGACAGGTCCGGCGACTTCCTCTTTGCGTCGCTCCATCGCACAGGTTTCGCCAACCAGCCCACCTCGGTCTCGCCGGACGACGGCCTGACGGTGGCCGACCTGTACGTGGCCGCAGTCGTGCGCTGCGCCCCACCCGACAACAAGCCGTCGCCGGACGAGCGCGATCGCTGCCTGCCCTACCTGGCGCGGGAGATGGCGCTCTTGCCCGAACTCCAGGTGATCGTCGCCCTCGGCGCGTTCGCCTGGGACGGTGCGCTCCGGGCGCTTCGGGAGCTGGGCTTCCGGGCGCCGTCGCGGCCCAAGTTCGGGCATCTGGAAGAGGCTCGGGTCGGCCCCTATGCGATCGTCGGGTCGTACCACCCGAGCCAGCAGAACACGTTCACCGGCCGGTTGACGCCCGGCATGCTCGACGAAGCGATGCTCCGGGCCCGCGAGCTGGCGAGTCTGCTGCCCGGAAGAGGCACCGGCCGGCCCATCGGGCCCTAGACTAGTCACTCGATGGGCGAAGCTCGGCTACTACTTGTCGATGACGACGTATCGCACCTCGACGCGCTCGCGGCACGGCTGGCGAGCGACGGGTTCGAGGTCGACAAGGCCAGCAGCGGCGCCAAGGGCCTGGAACTGCTCAATGCGGCCTGGCCCGACCTGGTCATCCTGGATCTGCTGATGCCCGGGATGGATGGCCAGACACTGGCCGCCCGCATCAAGAGCAGGGCCGACATCCCCATCCTGATCCTCTCGGCTATCGAGGCTGCCGACAGCAAGGCCGACCTGATCGCCCGGTACGCCGAGGACTACGTCGCCAAACCCTACGACTACACCGAGCTGGTGGCCAGGATCCGGCGCGTCTTGCGCCGCGTGCAGGACCAGGTCCCCGTAGAGCAGCTGGATCTCGGCGACGTGACGCTCATCCCGCGCCGGCGCGAAGCTATGATCCGCGGCCAGCGGGTTTCGCTCTCCCCCACGGAATCGCGCTTCCTGGCCACGCTCGCGGCCAGCATGCCGAACGCGGTAACCACGGAGCACCTGCTGCGCAAGGTCTGGGCAGATTCGGATTCGGCCGAGCCGGCGTACGTGTGGGTCACGGTTCGCCGCCTCCGCCAGAAGCTCGAGGTCAATCCGGACCAACCCCGCCACCTGGTCACCGCGGCTGGTGGCGGCTACCGGCTCGTCGCCGAGGAACTCACCCAGGATTAGCGGCCGGGCCATTACGGTAGCCAACGGCCCACCTGGCGAGCAGGACGATTCACGCCAACGCTCAGCATTTCGTACTGAAACGGCGAATCTGCCCTCGCCACGCAACCAGGACCGCTCTCTGCAATGGCAAGTGCAAGGAGCCGTCGCCAACATTCACCTCCCAGGCTACTGAACGTTCATTCGTCGTGGGAGAACTGATGCGCATTCGCGAGCGCAGAACCGCCGTCCGAAGCCGCCGCAAGGGTGCCGGCCAAGCGCTTGTGGAATTCGCGCTGATCCTGCCGATCATGCTCACGCTCTTTGGTGCTGCCGTTGACTTCGCTCGCGTCTACTCCGCGTACATCAACCTACAGGAGGCGACCCGCAACGCCGCGGAGTACATCGCGACAGACCAGACCGTCGGGAGCGATGCTGCCGCGCTGACGGAGGCCAAGAGACTGGTGTGCCTCGAGATCGTTGGGGCGGTTGATGTGACCGGCAACTGCCCTGGGCCGAACAGCCCAACGGTGACAAAGGCGATCTCCCCAGCCCCCTCTACGTGGGCCAACACGGGCACGGCCGCCACCACGGTCGAGATCGTGGTCACCGAGCAGTTCAAGATGCTCCTCCCGTATCCGCTCATGGATAAGGGGCAATGGCCTCTGACTGCGGACGTCACGTTCAGCGTGATTAGAGGCAGACGATGAAGCGCCGCGGCACGGGTCAGGCCCTGGTCGAGTTCGCTCTGGTCCTTCCATTGTTCCTGTTCCTGGTGTTCGGCACTATCGATCTGGGCCGCGGGGTCTGGGCGATGGATGCCGCCTCGCATGCCGCATCTGAAGCCGCGCGCTTCGCGATCGTTCACGGAGGATCGAATACCGATACCTGCCCGGTGGGACCGCTCCCTCCAGGCTGGAGCGGCACAGTGGCCGCTTCGTGCTCCCATCCGTCCCCATCGAAACAGTCCATCTACGACGTGGCGACCACGTCCGCTATTGCCAGCGGCGGGGCCGCCACGGTGACCGCCTGCTATGCGAACCCATCATCCTTAGTGGTCGCCAATCAGACTTGCGTTGGTGACACAGACTCGCCGGCGCCGGACGGCTACAACACGCGGGGAATGTCAGTTACCGTGAAAGTGACCGTTCACGTAAGGATCTTCACTGGCGCGCTGCTGGGGGTGAATAACTTCGATGTTTCCAGTACCGCAACCATGGTGGTGAACAACTGATGGCTAGATTGTCGATCGACCGGAGGGCCCGATCCAACTCAAGGGGCCAGATCCTGCCGCTCTTCGCTCTCCTCCTGACCGCCATGCTCCTGATGTCGTCGCTGCTGCTCGACGGCGCCTCGGCTCTACTGATGAGGCGCGAGTACCAGACCGCAGCCGACGCTGCCGCGCTCGCCGGCGTAAGTTGGCCCGGGTTCCAAAACAACGGCTGCGCCTTGTCGATTGGCCAGGCCACGACCCTCGCGAAGGCCAGCGTCCAGGCGAACCTGCCCAAATACGACCCGAACAATGTAGTCGTGACCTGCGCAGCCGTCGCCCCTTATACGGACATCGCCCTCCAGGTCTCGCTCAGCGGCACTTCGCCCGGCTTCTTCAGCCAGGTCGCAGGCATATCCACGTTCGCCGTCAGTACCTCTGCCACCGCCATAAACGGCCCGATTACCCCGGGCCACTACTCGGTCGAGTTGCTGGACCCTACCGGCTGTGCGTCGGCCAGTTTCTCGGGCAACGTCTCAGCCATATTCCACGGCGCGCTGTTCGTCAATTCGAACTGCAGTTCGACGACCAAGGGAGCCCTTGATTCGAGCGGCGGTTCGGGCTCGATCAGCTTCGTCGGGAACGCAAAAGCTATTGTCGTCGGGACGGTGACGGGGCCCAAGATCCCTTCGAACCTTGTCCAGACGGGCGCGCAGCAAGGTTCGGACCCACTGAGCCTCCCCGAACCAATCTTTCCAACAACAAACGCGCCCAATCCAACCAATTGCCCAGGCGGCGACAACATATATAGCCCGGGCCTCTACCCGCACGGCATCCAGCTGGGCTCTAGCGAGCGAGCGTTCCTTCTGCCCGGCATCTACTACCTGGACAACACCTCAGCAGCCGGCGGTATTCAGGTGCCGGCGCATGCCCAGCTGTACTCGGTCGATCCCGGCTTCATCCACGCCAGTTGTGTCGCTTGGACGAGCTCGAGCGTTGATGCGACGAACAAGGCCAACTGGGCGACTAATTGTACGGCCGGCCAGTGCGGGGTGCTTATCGTCAACAACCCGGTGAACGCCAAGGGGGACATCAACGTGCAAGCCGGCGGCGCCACCTACCTGCGGCCCTATGTACCGGGCGTGGCCGCGTACAAGAACGTCCTGATCTGGCAGCTGAAAAGCGCTTCCTATCAACCTGATATCTCACTCCAGGGCGGCAGCGCGGCCAGCCTCACCGGTGGCGTGTATGCGCCCACGGCGACCGTGAGCATGGGGGGTGGCGGATCCAGCGTCGCAGGCGACCTCACGATCCAGTTCATCTGCTGGGACCTGTCCCTCAACGGAAACCCCACGTTCGACTTCGTCTACAACAGTGACGCATTCCCGAAGACTCAGGGCTACGGCCTGGTGCAGTAGCCAGGCTTCTGCGGGACGGAGCGATGGCTCCGGCCGCCGGGACGTGTCGATAGAGGGACGTGCCGCCACGAGCCGCAGATGACGGGCGCTGCTCTGATACGATGCGCCGATGAACGGCGTGGTCCTGGTTCTCAATCAGAGCTACGAGCCGCTCAACGTCTGCAACCTGCCACGAGCCTTCAGGCTGGTCTTCGGCCAGAGGGCGGAGGTCGTCGAGTACGACCATCAGGTGATCCGGACGCCGCGGCAGGAATACCGCGCGCCCTCCGTGATCCGGCTGCAGCACCAGATCCGCCGGCCCAGGCCTCGCGTCAAGCTGACCCGCCGCGAAGTCTTCGCCCGCGATGGCTACGCCTGCCAGTACTGCGGCCGTCAGTCGAACGATCTCACGCTCGACCACGTGGTACCGCGCCACCGAGGCGGGACACATACGTGGGACAACCTGGTGACGGCCTGCAAGGCCTGCAACCACCGCAAGGGCGGGAAGTTCCTCGACGAGGCGAAGCTTCGCCTGGCCCATCGCCCGGTCGAACCCCGCTGCGACGTCTACTCGCTCTTCACGCCGTACCTGCGCGACGATCGCAACGAGAACTGGCGCTCGTACCTGTTCCTTGGCCACTGAACATCGGACGGGGGCCAGCGTGAACGACGCCAAGGCAGCGCAGGCTCCCGAGGCAGGGTCCGCGCCTGCGCCCGGGGCCGGGGCCGGGGCCGGGGCCGAGGTTGCGTCCGCGTCCGTGCCCGGGGCCGGGGCTGCGTCCGCATCCGCGCCCGCGATCCCCGATCCGGTCGGCGAGTTGCTGGCGACCCTCGGGCGGGGCGGCCACGCCGCCTATGTCGTCGGCGGCTGCCTGCGCGATGCGCTGCTCGGTCGAACGCCCGCCGATTGGGATCTGACGACCGACGCTCCACCGGACCGGATCGTGGAACTCTTCCCCGACTCACTCTATGAGAACAGGTTCGGCACGGTCGTCGTTCGCCACGGCGAGGACCAGTACGAGATCACCACTTTCCGGCGCGACGTGTCGTACTCCGACCACCGTCACCCCGACGCCGTGGAATTCGGCCGCTCGATCGAGGAGGACCTGGCCCGGCGCGACTTCACCGTGAACGCGATGGCCTGGGGCGGGCGCGCTGGAGAGGAGCCCAGGTTCGTCGACCCTCACGATGGGCGGGGCGATCTGTCGGCGCATCTGCTGCGGGCCGTTGGCGATCCGGATCGGCGGTTCCACGAAGACGCCCTGCGAATGGTTCGAGCGGTCAGGCTGGCCGCGGCCCTCGACTTCTCCATGGAGCCCTCCACGCTCGAGGCCGTCGGACGCTGCGCGGAGCTGGCGCGCCACCTGTCCGGCGAACGCGTCGGCGCCGAGCTGGCCAAGCTGCTGGGGGCGCCTTCGCCTTCGGTCGGGCTTCGGCTCATGGCCGAAACCGGCCTGCTAGCGGTTCTCGCCCCGGACCTGGAACGCCAGCGCGGCATGGGCCAGAACAAGATCGAGGGCGAGGATTTGTGGGACCACACCCTCCGGACGGTGGATGCGACCCCCAATCGGCCGCTGGTGCGAATGGCTGGGCTGCTCCACGACATCGGCAAGCCGGACACGCTCGCCGACGGCCACTTCCACAACCACGACGCGGTGGGAGCGACCCTGGCGCGCCGGTTTCTGGCGGAGATCCACGCGCCGCGGCTGCTGCAGGAACGTGTCGCCCACCTGATCCGCCACCACATGTTCGACTACCAGCCGAACTGGACCGACGCGGCGGTGCGGCGGTTCATCCGGAAGGTCGGCCCGGGCTCGATCGACGACCTCATCGCGCTCCGAATCGCCGACAACGTCGGCAGCGGCGTCCCGCCCGAAGCCGGCGGACTACCGGAGCTCGTGCAGCGCGTCGGGGCGGAGTTGGCGGCTCACGCGGTCCTGGGTCGGGCGGACCTGGCCGTCGACGGTCGAGACTTGATCGCCGAACTCGGATTGAGACCCGGACGCGAACTCGGCCGACTCCTCGAAGAGCTGACGGAGAGCGTGATCGCCGAGCCGGCGCTCAACGATCGTGCCATCCTGCTGGAACTCGCGCGCCATCGACTTGGGGGCAAAGGAGACTGATGTTCGAGCTGTTGCTCCAGGCCGATCGGGCCCTGTCGGGCGGCAACCTCGATCAGGCTGAGCGAACGTACTGGCAGCTCAGCGAGCTCGA
>Ga0209638_1000201_pt1 | contig 40056 bp, 31 predicted proteins | sample BarGraNGADG00211_FD_184490 | JGI IMG/M metagenome (GOLD analysis project Ga0209638, IMG submission 184490) | Arctic peat soil microbial communities from Barrow, Alaska - Barrow Graham LP Ref core NGADG0002-211 (SPAdes) (version 2) | ecosystem: Environmental > Terrestrial > Soil > Wetlands > Peat...
TGGTGGGCCCGGCAGGATTCGAACCTGCAACCAAGGGATTATGAGTCCCCTGCTCCACCATTGAGCTACGGGCCCCGCTCTCGGCCCCGAGCCGTGCGCTCAGACGCCGACCAGCAAGCACCGCGATAGTCTACAACAGGCCCGCGAAGTTGAGGGCGACGTGTTGCGCCGCCCCGCGGCTGTCCCTATAATCGCAATCCGTGCGCCCGGCACGTCCGGGTACACGAGATTCCTCGGTAGCTCAATGGTAGAGCGTTCGGCTGTTAACCGAAATGTTGTAGGTTCGAGTCCTACCCGAGGAGCCACGCAACACACGAAGGGCCCCGCATCCGCTGCGGGGCCCTTCTGTGTTCTCTCTGCGTCCCGGCCTGGCGTCGGGCTATTCCAGGTAGTCCTTCAGCCGGCTCGAGCGGCTCGGGTGGCGCAGCTTGTTCAGCGTCTTGCTCTCGATCTGCCGGATACGCTCGCGCGTGACGCCGAACTCGCGTCCCACTTCCTCGAGCGTGCGAGGGTGCCCGTCGAGCAGCCCGTAGCGCAGCTCTATGACCCGCCGCTCCCGGTCCGGGAGCGTGCGCAGGATCGCCCGTAGCTGCTGCTGCATCATCGATTCATCGGCGGCGTCCTGAGGTGCGATCGCTTCCTTGTCCTCGATGAAGTCACCGAGGCGGCCGTCGCCGTCCTCCCCGATGGGGCTGTCGAGGCTCGCGGGAGACTGCGCGAGAGTCAGTATCTCGCGCACACGGTCCGCGGTCATCTCTGCCTTCTCGCCGATCTCCTCGTCCGTCGGCTCGCGACCGAGTTCCTGGACCAGGCTGCGCTGCACCTTCGTCACGTGGTTCATCGTCTCGACCATGTGCACCGGGATGCGGATCGTCCGGCCCTGGTCCGCGATGGCGCGCGACACCGCCTGCCGGATCCACCAGGTCGCATAGGTGGAGAACTTGAAGCCCTTGCGGTAGTCGAACTTCTCTACAGCGCGGATGACCCCGAGGCTCCCCTCCTGGATCAGGTCGAGCAGCGACAGGCCGTGGTTCGCATAGCGCCGCGCGATCGAGACCACGAGCCGCAGGTTCGCGGACACCATGTGCTTCTTCGCGGCGATGCCGGCCGCCTCGATGCGGTGCAGGCGGCGCAGCTCCGCCGTCGGCAGCGTGACGCCGTCGGCCTTGGCGCGATCGAGCGCCTCTCCCGCCGCGACGCCGGCTTCGACCTTCTTCGCGAGCTCGACCTCCTCGCGTGCGGTCAGCAGCGGGACCCGGCCGATCTCCTTCAGGTACTGCCGGACCGGGTCCGAGGTCAGCGGGCTCGCGGCTATCGCCGCTGCCGCCTTGGCTGCTTTGGCCTTGCGCGATCTGGTAGTTACGTCGGTCACGTATTCCTCCATGTCGGGGCGTGATGGCGGGGGTATCCGGTAGGGCGACGATCTGTTCCGGCTCGACGGCGAGACCCTCGCCGCTGCGAGGGTCTCGACTGGTGATCTGTCCTTCAGCGTGTGGGTACCCGAGTGCTACTCCAAGTAGTCCTTCAAACGGCTCGAGCGACTCGGATGACGCAACTTGCACAACGTCTTGCTCTCGATCTGACGAATCCGCTCACGGGTGACGCCGAACTCGCGTCCGACCTCTTCGAGCGTCCGAGGGTGCCCGTCCATGAGCCCGAACCTCAACTCGATCACCTTACGCTCACGCTCAGACAGTGAGTCGAGCACGCGGCGCAGGTGCTCCGCCAGCATCGTCTCGTTCGCGGCATCCGGAGGCGCGATCGCTTCCGAGTCCTCGATGAAGTCACCCAGCTGGCTGTCCTCTTCCTCGCCGATCGGAGTCTCGAGTGAGACCGGCTCCTGCGAGATCTTGAGGATCTCGCGAACGCGTTCCGCCGTCATCTCCATCTGGGCGCCGATCTCGTCTGGAGACGGCTCGCGGCCCAGTTCCTGGAGCAGGTTGCGCTGCACGCGGATGAGCTTGTTGATCGTCTCCACCATGTGCACCGGGATGCGGATAGTACGCGCCTGGTCGGCGATCGCGCGCGTGATCGCCTGGCGGATCCACCACGTGGCGTAGGTCGAGAACTTGTAGCCCTTGGTGTAGTCGAACTTCTCTACAGCACGTATCAGGCCGAGGTTGCCTTCCTGGATCAGATCGAGGAAGAGCATGCCGCGTCCCACATATCGTTTCGCGATGGAGACGACGAGGCGGAGGTTCGCTTCCACGAGGCCGCGCTTCGCCGCCAGTCCGTCGGCCTCGGTGCGGGTGAGGTTGCGGACGGTCGCGCGATCGAGCTTGATCTTCTTCTCCTCGGCGTCCTCGAGCTGGGCCGCGCACTCCAGGCCTGCCTCGATACGCTTCGCCAGGGAGACCTCCTGCGCAGCTGTGAGCAGCGGGACCTTGCCGATCTCCTTCAGGTACATCCGGACCGGGTCCGACGTCAGCGGCGCGAGGGTCGAGTGGTCGGCACGGCGACGGGTCTTCTTCTTGGCCCGGGTCTTCGGAACCGGGGCGGCCAGCACCTCTGCCACGTCCGCAGGGACCTCGTCGTGATGCGGCGACTCGCCCGAGAGGGCCGCCGAGACCTCGTCCGCCTCGATGATCATGTCCGCGTCGTCGGGGCTCACGTCGGCGGAGACGTCGGCGATCTCTATGCCGCTTCGTATGAACTGCGCGTACACGTTGTCGACCTGGCTCTCGGTCAGGTCGATGTCACCCAGGGCGCCGTCGATCTCGTCCTGAGTCAGGTTGCCCTTCGCCCTGCCGATCTTGATGAGCGTGATGACCTCGGGAAGGACCAGCTCGGGAGCGACCTTCGACGACGCCGGGGCCTTGGGCTCCTTGGCGGGCTTCTTCTCGACGGAGACCTTGTCCACCTTCACCGCAGCGGCCTTCGGCGCAGGCTTCTCGGCTTTGGCGCTCTTCGCGGGAGTCCGTTCCTCGGCGGGCTTGCTGCTCAACATCTCTCCCTTGTCACTCCGCAACGCTCATCGGCCGGTCTGCCTCGACGCCCTCAGCTGGGCGAGCCTCCGCTGCACATCCGCGGCCTTTCGGAATAGTTCGTCGTCGCCTGCCCTATCCCCTGCACTTTGCTTCGAACGCATCTCGATCTGAAGCCGGGACAGCTCACGCTTCAGAGCGAACTCCATGAGGCGGTCGAGCACCTCCGAGAAACGCGCCTCGGCCGCGGCGGGCTCCAGTGCGTCCACGAGGTACGCCGACAGCCTCTGAGCGGCGTCACCATCCCGGCGCGCGACGGCTTCGAACAACGCGGCTCCGGAGGCATCTCCGGCGTCCACGATCTCGCGCACGAGCATCTCCATCCCCGGGTCGGAGAAGGAGCCGTCGATATCAAGCAAATCGCGTACCTGCGCGCGCAGGTGCGGAGCGACCGCAAGCACGCGCGCCAGCTCGACTTCCGCCCCCGCTTGGCCGGGATCGGAGCTGCGAACGACGACGGCGCGCGGCGGAGCCGCATCCTCCCCTGCCTCCCGGGCGCTGCGACCATCGAACGCGGGCCTTGCGGCGCGCGCCGCTGCGTCGACGGTGGCGTAGTCGGTACGCAGACGGTCTGCGACATGAGCCGCATAGTCCTGCGCGAGCAAAGACCCGCGCACGCTCGCGAGCACGCCCGCAGCGTCCGCGAGCGCGCGGGACCGGCCCTCCGGCGTAGCGAGGTCGTGAGCGTCGATCCTGCGGTCGATCACGAAGCGCAGCAGCGGCTGGGCTCCGGCAACGACCGCCTTCATATCCTCGGCGCCGTGAGCAGCGACGTAGTCCGCCGGGTCCATGCCGTCGGGGATCACAGACACGAGCAGATCCAGCCGCGCGCTGCCGGCCTCCGGAGTGGAGGTGGAGTCCAGGAACTCCGCGGCGCGGTCGGCGGCGCGCATGCCGGCCTCGTCGCCGTCGAACAGGTAGACGATCCGCTTGGCGAACCTTCCCAGCAGCTTGATGTGGCGCGCTGTGAGCGCGGTGCCGAGAGTGGCGACGGCGTTGGTGAACCCGGCCTCATGCATGGCGATGACGTCGGTGTAGCCTTCGACGACCAGCGCGGTGCCTGTGGACACGATGGCGCTCTTCGCGCGGTCGATCCCATACATGTTCGCCGACTTGTGGAAGATGGGCGTGTCGGACGAGTTCAGATACTTGGGTTGCCCCTCGCCGATCACCCGGCCACCGAACGCGATGACGCGTCCCTGCAGGTCGGCGATCGGGAACATCAGGCGGTTGAAGAACCGGTCCTTCATGTCGCCCCGGTCATCCGCGAGCGCCAGGTTCGCCTCGATGAGCTCGTCCCGCGCGAAACCTTCGGCCGCCAACGCCTTCGCCAACGCTCCGCGCGCACCCGAGGCGTAGCCGAGCCGCCACCGCTTCGCGACCTCGCTCCCGAACCCGCGGCCGGCAAGGTAGGCACGGGCCGCCTGCGCGCCCGCATCCTTGCCGGAACTGAGTGTCTTGTGGAAGACCTCGGCCGCAGCCTCGCTGGCCGCCACGAGCCGCTCCTTGCGTCCCTGGGGCATCGCAGGACCCGACTCTTCCACTATCTCCACGCCGGCGCGCTCCGCGAGCATCCGCACGACGTCGGGGAAGTCCATGTTCTGGGTCTTCATGACGAAACCGAACGCGTCGCCGCCGAGCGCGCAGCCGAAGCAGTGCCACAGCTGCGTGGCGGGATCCACCTTGAAGGACGCGGTCTTCTCCCCGTGGAACGGGCACAGCCCCCAGAACAAGCGGCCCTTCTGGCGGAGAGGGGTCGTCTCGTTGATGAGGGCGACGAGGTCGGTGGCGTCGCGCACACGCGCGACGTCCTCCTCGGATATCCGGCCCATTCGACACCCCCTCGCCTGCGTCGTTCCAAGCGGCGACGCTCCCGGGAGCTGTGATGCCCCCGGGAGCGTGCGCACGCTACGGATCCATCATGCCCGCGCCAGTGCGCGGGAAACGCGGGCTACAGACGCGTGAAGAGCGGAGCGAACACGACGGCGATGACAGACATGACCTTGATGAGGATGTTCATCGAAGGCCCGGCCGTGTCCTTGAACGGATCGCCGACGGTGTCGCCGACGACAGCCGCATGGTGCGCGTCGGAACCCTTGCCACCCATCGCGCCGCCCTCGATGTACTTCTTCGCGTTGTCCCAGGCGCCACCTGAGTTGGCCATGAAGATGGCCAGCAGGAACCCGACGATCAGGGAGCCGGCAAGGAAGCCGCCCAGCATGCTCTTGGAATACAGGCCGACGATGATCGGGAGCGCGCAGGACAGCGACGCGGGCAGGATCATCTCGTGAAGCGCGGCGGTCGTGGCGATGTCGACGCACTTGCTGTACTCGCCCTCGACGCCCTCGACGCCCTCGCGCAGTCCGACGATCTCGCGGAACTGACGACGCACTTCCTCGATCATCGCCTGAGCGGCGCGGCCGACGGCGTTGATAGCCAGCGACGAGAACAGGAACGGGAACATGCCACCGATGAACAGGCCGATGATGACGTTGCTCTGGAGGATGTCGATGCTGGTGAGACCGACCTTGTTCGCGTAGAGCTGGAAGTACGCGAGCGCCGTCACAGCAGCCGAGGCGATGGCGAAGCCCTTGGCGATCGCGGCGGTGGTGTTGCCGACCGAGTCCAGGGAGTCCGTGATGGCACGGACCTCGGGGCCCTGATGGCTCATCTCAGAGATGCCGCCCGCGTTGTCCGCGATCGGACCGTACGCGTCGACGGCGACCACGATGCCGGTGGTCGCGAGCATGCCGATCGCCGAGAGGCCTACGGCGAAGATGCCGCCGCCTGCGGGCATGGCCCACTCACCGGCTACATAGCTGACGCCCATGGCGATGACCAGGAACACGATCGACGCGGCGGTCGACTGCATGCCCGTGGCGATACCGGACAGGATGACGGTCGCGGGACCGGTCTTGGCGGCCTCGGCGATCTTCTTGACGGCGGAGTATGCATCGGAGGTGTAGATCTCCGAGGCCTGGCCGATGGCCATACCCGCGGCGAGACCGACGAAGATGGCGACGAAGAAGCCGATCGGGTTGACGACCGACTTGCCGGCGAACGCCGTGCCGGCCGGCACCAGCCACAGCACGAGCGGCAGACACGCGACGAGAGTCAGTACTGCGGCGCCGTAGGTGCCGAGCGAAAGGGCCCGACCGGGGTTGCCGCCCTCCCTGCCGCGAACGAAGAGCGTGGCGATGGCGGAGCAGATCATGCCGACCGCGGCGATCAGCAGCGGAAGCAGCGCGCCGCGGAAGCCGAGGAGCAGCGAGCCGAGAGCGAGCGGCGCCACGATCGCACCGACGTAGGACTCGTAGAGGTCGGCGCCCATACCGGCGACGTCGCCCACGTTGTCACCGACGTTGTCTGCGATGACGGCCGGGTTGCGGGGGTCGTCCTCCGGAATACCGGCTTCGACCTTGCCCACGAGGTCCGCGCCGACGTCAGCGGCCTTGGTGTAGATACCGCCGCCGACACGCGCGAAGAGCGCGATCGTGCTGGCGCCGAGGCCGAAGCCCGGGATGATGTCCGAGAAGATGACGGTGGCCGGGATGTTCATCCCGAAGATCGAGAGGACAGCGCCCGGCACGAGCTCCAGGCCCTTGACCAGGCCGCTCGCGAACAGGAACACGACGAAGCAGAGCGAGACGCCGAGCAGACCGAGACCGGCGACGGTCAGGCCCATGACGGCTCCGCCGCGGAACGCGACCTCGAGCGCCTTGGGCATGCTCTTCGTTGCGGCCTGGGTCGTGCGCGAGTTGGCTCGCGTCGCGATCGTCATTCCGATGAAGCCGGCTGAGGCGGAGAAGACCGCTCCCACGAGATACGCAAGCCCCATGACGATACCGCCGCTGGGCTGCAGGAAGACGGACATCGCGACAGCCACCGCCAGGAGGACGATCGCCACAGTGCGGTACTCACGCCCGAGGAACGCGAGCGCGCCTTCCTGGATGTGCTTCGAGATCTTCTGCATCAGAGGAGATCCCGCATCCTGCTTCAGGACCCAGAACGCGTAGTACGCGGCGGTCCCCAATCCCACGAACGAACACAGGATCGCGATCAACACATACGTCATTGGCCCACTCCCTTGTTCTGCGTCCAGGCCCCTGTGCTGCACACGCCCCTGCGGACGCGCGAACGCCCGCGCCGCACCATCGCGGTATTCGACAGGTTAGCCCATCCTCCTGCGACCCGCTACGCCCGATTCGGGCATGTCTACGCGGAGCGGGGCGGTGTTCGGTGAGCGGTGACGCGCTGCGCCTACAACCGCCAAGACGACGGCACGAAGAAGTCCTCGTAGGCGCCGACCGCGAAGCGGTCGGTCATGCCGGCGACGTAGTCGGTGACGCGCTGGACGAGCTCCTCGGATGACTGCGGGGCGAACTCCTGCGGCAAGAGGTCCGAATGCTCCAGGTAGTGCATGAACAACGCCTTCACGACCCCGAACGACTTCGGCTCCTCCTCCTTCGCGCGCGGAGAGAGGTACACCTTCTCGAACAGGAACTGCCGCAGCTCCATCATGGCGTCCCACACCACGGGGCTCATGCCGATGGTGTCCGCGTCGTCCGAGGTCGCGATCGTGTCACGCACCATCGTGCGGATGCGCGCGCCGTGGCTGGCGCCGAGCACCGCCGCAGGAACCGGCGGCAGGTCCGTCTCGTCAAGGACTCCGCCCCGGATCGCGTCGTCGATGTCGTGGTTCACGTAGGCGATGCGGTCCGCGAGGCGGACGATCCCGCCCTCGAGAGTGACCGGCTCTGTGTCCCCGGTGTGGTGCGCAACGCCGTCGCGGACCTCCCACGTCAGGTTCAGGCCCTTGCCTTCGTACTCGAGCTTCTCTATGACGCGCACCGACTGGATGTTGTGGTGGTAGGCATCGGGCACCCCGGGATACGAGTGCCGGATCTCGGCGTAGCACTCGGTGAGCGCATCCTCGCCGACGTGCCCGAACGGCGTGTGGCCCAGGTCGTGTCCGAGCGCGATCGCCTCGGTAAGGTCCTCGTTCAGCCGCAGGGACCGCGCCACGCTCCTCGCGATCTGCGACACCTCGAGCGTATGGGTAAGGCGGGTGCGGTAGTGGTCGCCCTCGGGCGACAGGAAGACCTGCGTCTTGTGCATGAGGCGGCGGAACGCCTTGGAGTGGATGATCCGGTCGCGGTCGCGCTGGTACTCCGTGCGGTACAGGTCGGGCTCGACGGGGCGCACGCGGCCTCGCGTCGTGTCGGAGAACGAAGCGCGGAGCGAGAGCGTCGCGTGCTCAGCGGCCTCGATGTCCATGCGAGTCAACGCGCTCATGTGTCTCCCCTTCCCGGCATCGCCACGATACCGGCCATCCACGTACGTAGCGTACGCCACAGCTCCGACACCCCGCGGTCATGCCTCCACCCAGACACCACGCGCCCGCTCGCGCCTATGCGCGAGCGGGCGCGTGGGCGCTGTGGCTAGCGGTTGTCCGAACCCGCGATCTTCTCCGCAAGGGCGGCCTGCGCGGCCGCGAGGCGCGCGAGCGGCACACGGTAGGGCGAGCACGACACGTAGGACAGCCCGATCGCGTGGAAGATCTTCACGCTGTCCGGGTCCCCTCCGTGCTCCCCGCACACGCCGAGATGGATCTTCGGGTTGGTCTCGCGTCCCAGCTCGCACGCCATCTTGACCAGCTTGGCGACGCCCGAGTCGATCGTCTCGAACGGATTGCGCGGCAGGATCTTTCGCTCCAAGTAGCGCGGAAGGAACATCGCCTCGATGTCGTCGCGGGAGAAGCCGAACGTGGTCTGGGTCAGGTCGTTCGTGCCGAAGCTGAAGAAGTCGGCGACCTTCGCGATCTCGTCGGCCGTCAGCGCGGCGCGCGGCAGCTCGATCATCGTCCCGATCGGGATCTCGAAGACGCAGCCCTGCTCGGACTGGACTTCCGCGACGATCTTCTCCGACTCTGCACGCAGCGTCTCGAGCTCGGCGACGACTGAGACCAGCGGGATCATGATCTCCGCGCGGGGGTCACGGCCGGCCTTCTTCAGCTGGCACGCGGCGAGCGTGATCGCCCGCACCTGCATCCCGTAGATCTCCGGGAACATGATGCCGAGACGGCATCCGCGAAGGCCGAGCATCGGGTTCTGCTCGTGCATCGAGTCCACGAGCGCCAGCAGCTTCTTCTTCGAGGCCAGCAGCGCAGGGTCCGCACCGGTGCACTCGAGCTTGGCCACCTCGACCGCGAGGTCGCGTGGCGAGTCGAGGAACTCATGCAGCGGCGGGTCCAGGAGCCGCACCGTGACCGGGAGCCCGTCCATCGCGGCGAATATCCCGAGGAAGTCCTCCGTCTGGACCTTGAGCAGCTGGGCGAGCGGCGCGAGCCGGCCGGCCTCGTCCTCGGCGATGATCATGTCCTGGACGATCTGCTTCCGGTCGCCGAGGAACATGTGCTCCGTGCGCGCGAGCCCGATCCCTTCCGCGCCGAACTTGCGGCCGAGTTCGGCGTCGTCCGGCGTGTCCGCGTTGGCGCGCACGCCGAGCCGGCGGTACTCGTCCGCCCAGCCGAGCACGGTGTCGAAGTCGCCGGTGACCTTCGGCTCGACCAGCTGCACCGCTCCCAGCACGACGATGCCGGTGGTGCCGTCGATCGAGATCATGTCGCCTTCATGCAGCTCGACGTCGCTCCCTGCGACGCGCGCGACCTTGCTCGCAGCGTCGATCTTGAGCTTCTCGGCGCCGCAGACGCACGGCTTGCCCATGCCGCGGGCGACGACGGCCGCGTGGCTGGTCTTGCCGCCGTGGCTGGTCAGGATACCCTGGGCGGCGACCATGCCGCGCAGGTCGTCCGGGGTCGTCTCCCACCGGACCAGGATGACCTTGCGCCCCGCTGCCTTTGCGTCCACCGCGTCGGCGGACGAGAACACGACCTCGCCCACCGCCGCACCCGGCGAAGCGTTGAGGCCCTTGGCGATGACGTCGTAGTCCGCCGTCGGGTCGAACTGCGGGTGGAGCAACTGGTCGAGTTGCGCGGGGTCGATGCGCAGGACGGCCTCCTCCTTGGTGATGAGGCCCTCCCCGACCATGTCGATCGCGACCCTCAGGGCGGCGCGCGCCGTGCGCTTGCCGACGCGGGTCTGCAGCATCCACAGCTTGCCCTGTTCGATCGTGAACTCGATGTCGCACATGTCGCGATAGTGCTGCTCGAGCGTCTCGAAGATCTGCCACAGCTCCGCACCCGCCTCGGGGAAGACCGCCGGGAGGTCGTGGAGCGGGCTCGTGTTGCGGATGCCCGCGACGACGTCCTCGCCCTGGGCGTTGGACAGGAAGTCGCCGTAGTACTCCTTCGTGCCGTCGGCCGGGTTGCGCGTGAAGGCCACACCGGTCGCCGAGGTCTCGCCCTTGTTGCCGAAGACCATCGACTGAACGTTGACCGCGGTACCCAGGTCGTCCGGGATCCTCTCCATCTTGCGGTAGACGACCGCGCGGTCGTTCATCCAGGAGCGGAAGACGGCCTCGATCGCCAGGCGGAGCTGGGTCGACGAGTCCTGTGGGAACGCGACGCGGCCGTCGGCGCCCACGAGCTCGGGGAACGCGTCAGCCTCCACATGCTCGGCGACGATGTCCTTGAAGGTGGCGACCAGCTGCTCGAGGTCATCGGCGGACAAGTCGGTATCGCTCTGCGCGCCCCGCGCGTTCTTCATCGAGGTGATCGCGTTCTCGAACTCGAGCCCCTCCACGTCCAGGACGACCTTCGAGAACATCTGGATGAACCTGCGGTAGCTGTCCCACGCGAAGCGGACGTTGCCGGTCTGCGCGATCAGGCCCTGGATCGACACGTCGTTCAGTCCCAGGTTCAGGACAGTGTCCATCATGCCCGGCATCGAGAAGGGCGAGCCCGACCTCACGGAGACGAGCAGGGGGTCGGACGCGTCGCCGAGACGCTTGCCCATCTTGGTCTCGAGCTCCGCGACGTAGACCGCGATGTCCTCGGGCAGTCCCGCAGGGAGCGCCGGCGGCGTGGAGTTGTAGTACTCCATGCACGCTTGGCAGCTGATGGTGAAGCCGGGGGGCACCGGCAGTCCCATGTTCGCCATCTCGGCGAGGTTCGCACCCTTGCCGCCGAGGATCATCTTCATCCCACGGTTGCCCTCAGTGCGGTTGACGCCATTGACGTCCCTACCGAACGCGTAGACACGCTTTTCGCTCGACAAGTCTCTCTCCCTTGGCTCATCGGGACCCGGTGGGGTGCATGATACCGCGAAGCTTCGCAGACGCCAGACGGCGCCGTCAGTCCGAAGTGGTGACCGCCCCGTCGAGGTACCTCAGGATCTCCTGCGCGGTCTCTTCCACAGCGCGGTTGTCGGTGCGTATGACGATGCACCCAATCCGGCGCATGAGAGCGCGGGCCTCTTCCAGCTCGAGCTCGACCGCCTCCCGGTCCGCGTACCTCGGCACGAACGCCCCGATCTCGCGCATGCGCTCGCGACGGATCTCGACCAGCACCGCCGGGTCGGCGATCAGTCCGAAGACCTTGCGCGGATCCACCTGGAAGAGCTGCTCGGGCGGCTCGACGCCGGGGGCGAACGGGACGTTGGAGACGAGATAGCCCTTGAACGCGAGGTACATCGACAGCGGTGTCTTGCTGGTGCGCGACACCCCTATCAGGACGATGTCGGCGAGCGCTAAGTCCTCAGGGTTCCGGCCGTCGTCGTGTGCGACGGCGAACTCGGTCGCGCCTATCCGTTCGAAGTACTCCTCGTCGGTCCGGTGCATTGCGCCGGCTTCACCCGTGGGGCGGTGGCCGGTCGCCTCCGAGAGCAGCGCGACCGAAGGGCCGAGGAGGTCGACGCCATGCACGCCTTCCGCGACCATGCTCTCCATCTCGGCGCGCAACGAACGGTCCACGAGCGTGTAGAAGAAGATGCAGTCGGCTCCGCAGTGCTCGTCCACCATCTGCCGCAACTGCGCTGGGGTCTTGACGCGTGGCAACCTCTCGATGTGGAACGAGTCGGGATCGAACTGGGAGATGACCGCGCGCGCGACCATCTCGCCCGTCTCTCCAAGAGAGTCCGACAGGACGTGGACCGAGATCGGGTCCGGGGTGTTCACTTCGCCTGGCCCTGCAGGCGCGAGAAGTCGGCCACTCCGCCGAACAGCGCGGTGAAGCGGTTGAGGAGCGCGAGACGCATCGACCGGAGCCCCGTGTCCGCATCCATGATCAGAACGTCCGTGAAGAAGGCATCGATCGGCGTCCGCAGACCTGCGAGCAGGGCGAGCGCGCCTTCGTAGTCCGCCTTCGCCACCGCTTCCGCGATCCGACCCTCGGCGGCTTCTATCGCGTCGGCCAGCGCCGTTTCGGACACACCCATGAGCGAGCGGTCAGGCGCCAGGCCGGCGGAGGGATCCGACAGGTTCTTCGCACGCGCGAAGGCGACCGCCACGTCCGCCATCGCGTCGGTGGCACGCGCCGCGTCCAGCGCACGCGCTCGGGCGAGCGCGTCGGCGGGATCGTCGCCTGCGGACGCGAGTACGGCGTCGACGGTGTCGTAGGTGACGCCCCGGTCGCGCAGCATCGTCTCCAGACGGCCTGTCAGAAACGCCTTGACCGACGCGCCAGTGACCTCTCGGTCGAACGGCACCACACCCCGGTACCCGTCGAGCGCGGCGCCGATCGCCTCGTCGAGCCGGATCCGCAGGCCGCCGTCCAGCACCATCGCCAGCACGCCGATCGTCGCGCGCCTGAGCGCGTAGGGATCGGCCGAACCGGTCGGCGCCTGGCCCAGCGCGAAGATGCCGCAGATGGTGTCCAGCTTGTCGGCGGCGGAGACCAGCAGGCCTGGAACGCTTGCGGGCAGGTCGTCTCCCGCGAACCGCGGGCGGTAGTGTTCGAGGATCGCGTCGGCCACGGGAGCGGCCTCACCGGATGCGAGTGCGTAGTAGCGGCCCATCACCCCCTGCAGCGACGGGAACTCCACCACCGCGTGGCTGACGAGGTCCGCCTTGCACAGGTGGGCAGCCCGCACGGCCTCGGCGGCCTCGGACGGCCCGGCTGCGTGCAGGTCCGCGAGCACCGCCGTGAGCGCCTCGACACGCGCGACCTTGGCAGCGACCGTTCCCAGCTTCTCCTGGAACACGGCGGTCGAGAGCCTCTCAACCCAGGACTCCATGCCGCTCGCCAGGTCCTCGTCGTAGAAGAACGCCGCGTCGGCCAGCCGGGCGCGGATGACCCGCTCGTGACCGTGGAGGATCGTCTCCGTGCGGTCGGGATCGCCGTTGTGCACGACGATGAAGGCGTTCGTCAGCTCGCCGGACGCGTTCTCCAGCGGGAAGTAGCGCTGGTGCGACTCCATCGCGGTCTCGAGGACCTCACGCGGCACCCTGAGGAACGCTTCGTCGAACCGGGCGACCGCCACGGTCGGGTATTCCACGAGGTTCACGACCTCGGCGAACACCTTCTCGGGGACCACGGCCGCAAGGCCCTCCTGCGCGGCGGCGCCCTCGATCCCCTCCCTGATCAGCTGCGCGCGCGTCTCGCCGTCTGCGACGACCTTCCCGCGCTCGTGCGCGAGCAGGAAGTCGGCGGCCGAGGGCACCTCGATGGCGCCTTCGGAGAGGAACCGGTGGCCGTACGTCATGCGCCCGGCGGTCAGCCCCGCGAACGTCGCGGGCACGACATCAGGACCCAGCAGCGCGAGCAGCCAACGCACCGGGCGGATGAACCGCGCGGAACCGCTGCCCCACCGCTGTGTCTTCGGCCAGTCGAGCGCTGTGACGAGGCGCGAGAGCACGTCCGGAAGCACTTCGGCGGCCGGCAACCCGGCGCTGCGCAGGTGCGCGTAGACGTACTCTCCGCCGCCTTCCTCCCCCCGCTCGAGCTCGGCGACATCGACGCCCTTGCCACGCGCGAACCCGATCACGGCAGGGGTCGCGTTGCCGTCGGCGTCGAACGCCGTTCGGACCGCCGGGCCCTTCACGCGCATGTCGAGATCGTCCTGGCGCTCCGCCAGCCCGTCGACCATGAGCACGAGCCTGCGCGGTGCGCCCATCACGCGGATCTGCGCGTAGCCGAGACGAGCGTCCTTGAGCGCGGTCTCGGCCAGAGATGCAAGCTGCGAGGTAGCCGCGTACAGCGCGGCCGAGGGGATCTCCTCGACGCCGATCTCGAAGACCAGGTCGCGGGCGCTCATTCGGCCACGCTCCTTGCGGCCGACGAGGCGGGCACGTGGACCGCTCCACCCTTCGCGCCACCACTTGCGACCCACGCCTCGGCAGCGCTCTTCGCCAGCGTCCTGATCCGCATGATGAAAGTCATCCGGTCGGTGACCGCGATGGCGCCACGGGCGTCCAGCAGGTTGAAGATGTGGCTGCACTTGAGCGCCTGCTCGTAGGCGGGCAGGACGGCGCCGGCCTCGAGAGTACGGCGGGACTCCGCCTCGTGCTCGTCGAAGAGCCGCCGCAGGCGGTCGGTGTCCGCGATCTCGAAGTTGTAGGCCGACTGCTCGCGCTCGTTGCGCAGGTACACGTCGCCGTAGGTCTGGCGGGTCCCGTCGGGCGCCTCGACCCACGTGATGTCGTAGACGGAGTCCACACCCTGGATGTACATGGCGAGCCGCTCGAGCCCGTAGGTGATCTCCGCGGGTATCGGATCGCACTCGATGCCGCCCACCTGCTGGAAGTAGGTGAACTGCGTGCATTCCATCCCGTTGAGCCAGATCTCCCAGCCCAGTCCCCAGGCGCCGACGGTCGGGTTCTCCCAGTCGTCCTCGACCAGCCGCACGTCGTGCTCAGCGGGGTCGATCCCGATCGCGCGCAGCGAGCCGAAGTACAGATCCAGCACGTCGTCAGGGCTCGGCTTGAGCAGCACCTGGAACTGGTAGTAGTGCTGCAGCCGATTCGGGTTCTCCCCGTACCTGCCGTCCGCGGGGCGGCGTGAGGGCTGCACGTAGGCGCACCGCCACGCATCGGGGCCGAGGGCGCGCAGGAGTGTGGCCGGATGAGACGTCCCGGCTCCGACCTCGTTGTCGAGCGGCTGCAGCACGACGCAGCCCTGCTCGGCCCAATAGCGTGAGAGAGCCAAGATGATGTCCTGGAACGACAGCGGCTTCATCGGTTGCTTCGCACCTCGCGTCCGGGGGCTGACATGAGCGTTCGCGCACGTCTCCCTCCCGGCTCCGGTAAGTCGGAGTACCCCGGAGGGTCCGCGCGTCAGCGGCATTCTACCAGCAGCGGAGCTCGCCGCCGCGTCGTCTCAGCGCTTGCGACGCCCGATGTGTTCCTCCAACAGGACCTCCAGCGGCTCACAGTCCGCATCGGCGACGTCGCGCCATGGGATGACGATGTAGTGCATGCGCGTCGTATGGAGCAGGAGCGACCCTCCGGCGGTGCGCCACCGGACGAACTCGCCCCATTCGGCGCGGGCGAGCCGGCCCGGCTGCGCGATCAGGACACCGACATCTTCGAAGGTCCACTCCGTCGGCTCGTAGATCTCCCGCGATGCGGGGCGGTAGGCGTTGTACGTCCCCGCAAGCCACGCGAACGCCGGGATGAGCAGGACCAGCCACACGAGCGTGAGCCCGAACCGGGTGTATGGTCCCGAGCCGGTGCTGAGCCCGATGGCGAGGCACACCGGTCCCACCGACATCGCCGAGATGCTCAGGGGCTTGCGCAGCACGAGCGAGCGAGAGACGCGCGCGACGTCCTTCTGCGTCAGAGTGCTGGTGGAGCGGATGGCGCTCACCGTGCGCTCACGTAGGAGTCGAGCGCCCGGAGGCGCGCGGGCACGTGGAAGCCGACGTAGGCGCGCACCACGCGCAGCGCCTCGATCCGGGCCGCAGGCGAGACCTCGACGCCCGGCACCTCGCTCATGCGCGCCCGCATCAGCGTGCGCATGAGGGCGCGCGCGTCCGGGTCGAGCGCGAGCCCGCCGCTCCCGCACGCGGCGCACAGCGCACCGCCCGCTTCCACCGAGAACGACATGCCGGCACCGAGCGCGCCGCCGCACGATGCGCACGCGTCGAGCGCCGGCCTGTATCCGTGCATCGCGAGCGCTTTGAGCAGGAATGCCGAGACGAGCAGGTCGAGAGAGCCGACGGGGGCGTCATCCATCACCTCGAGTGTGACGACCGCCATGTCGAAGAGTTGCGGCTCCGCCTGTCCCTCGACCGAGATCTTGTCGAGCACGTCGAGCACCACGGAACCCGCGACCGCACGGTCGTAGTCGGCGCGGATGGCGTCGTGGGAGGCGACCGTCTCGGCCTCCGCGAGGATCTCGAGCGAGCGTCCCGTGTGCAGCAGGACATCCAGCACGGTGAACGGCTCCACCCGAGCGCCGAGCTTGCCACGCGGCTTTCGCGCGCCCTTCGCGACGGCGCGGACCTGCCGCCCGTCGGCCGCGAGCAGGTTCAGGATCAGGTCGGTCTCGCCCAGCTTGGTCTTGCGCAGCACGAGGACCCTGAGGGGGTACGCGGGCACCCGGCCGCCTTACGACCCGGACCCGGCGGACCGGAGGGCCGAGACGATCTCAAGACCGGCGGACGTGCCGATCCGCGACGCGCCGGCCTCGATCATCGACAGCGCGCTCGCGAGGTCGCGTATGCCGCCCGCGGCCTTCACGCCCGTCTGCGGTCCCACGGCGGCACGCATGAGGCGCACGTCCTCCACGCTCGCGCCCCTGGGACCGAAGCCGGTCGAGGTCTTCACGAAGTGGGCGCCGCCGCGTACGGCGGCGAGACACGCGGCGTGCATCTGTTCCGGCGTGAGGTAGCCGGTCTCGAGGATCACCTTGAGCAGGGCGTCGCCCGCGCTCTCGTCGGCCACCGCCTCCGCGACCGCCGCGACATCCGCCTCCGCACCCGCGAGGTCGCCCTCGAGGACCGCGCCGATGCGGATCACCATGTCGACCTCCTGCGCGCCGGCTGCGATCACGCGTCGCGCCTCGTCCGCCTTCGAGGCGGACAGGGCGTACCCGAGCGGGAACGCCACCACCGTGCAGACGGCTGTGCTGGTGCCGGCCAGCATCGCCGCAGCGGCCGGGACCAGCGCCGGCATGACACATAGCGAGGCGAACCCCGCATCCCGCTGCGCTGCGATCCATTCCCGCCCGGCGGCGTCACCGGCCGTGGGTTTGAGCAGTGTCTGATCGATCATCGCCGCGAGTGTCCCGGCGTCCATGGCCATCACAGTCCTTCACCGTATCCGAAGCGCTCGATCTGAGCGCCATCACTGCGCCAGTCTTTGCGAACCCTCACCGCAAGGTCGAGGTAGACCTTCGTGCCGAACAACGTCTCGAGGTCCTTGCGGGCCTCGGTCCCGATCCGTTTCACCATGGCGCCACCGGACCCCACGACGATCCCCTGCTGGCTCTCGCGCTCCACGTAGATCGTCGCGTGCACAATCGTCGTGCCCCGCTCCTCGTCGTACCGCAGCTCGTCGATCGCGGCTCCCACGGAGTGAGGGACCTCGTCGCGGGTATGCCACAGCACCTTCTCTCGGATGAGCTCGGCGACGACGACCTCTTCAGGCTGGTCCGAGGTCATCTCCCGGGGGAAGAACCGCGGACCGATCGGCAGCATCGCGGACACGACCGCCACGAACCCTTCCAAGTTGAACCGCTCCTTGGCGGAGAGGACGATCACGTCGTCGAACGCGAGGAGCGCGCTGGCGTCCGCCACGCGCTTCTCTATCGGCACGGTGGACGGCAGGTCGGCCTTGGTCAGCACGAGCACGCGCTTGGCGGACGTGGCGGCCACGTGCGCGGCCACCCACCGGTCTCCCCCGCCGACCGGCTGCGAGAGGTCGACGACCATGCACGCGACGTCCACGTCCCGAAGCGCCATCAGCGCGCTCTTGTTGAGCTCCTCGCCCAGGGCGTCGTGGGGCTTGTGCAGTCCGGGCGTGTCGACCAGAACGATCTGCGAGTCCTCGGAGTCGAGGATGGCGCGAAGCCGGTGCCGCGTCGTCTGGGGCTTGTCCGAGACGATCGCGACCTTCTGGCCGACCAGCGCGTTCACGAGCGTCGACTTGCCGGCGTTCGGCCTTCCCACCAGCGCGACGAACCCGCTGTGGACCCCCTCGTATGCGGGCGCGTCGCTCACGGGCGGGACGCGTCTTGGTCGAGGTAACCGCGCACGAACGCATCAGGGAACAGGTCGTCGAGGCTCGAGACCCGCACGTGCTCGCTCTGCGCGCCCATCACGACGCGCATCTCCGGATTGAACTCCGCCAGGAACTGCCGGCACGCACCGCACGGGACGGTCGGGTCCTCGGAGTCCCCCACGACCGCGATCGCGTCGAAGAACGTGTTGCCGGCGAGCACCGCGGCCATCGCGGCCCCCCGCTCCGCGCACACCGTGGATCCGTACGCCGCGTTCTCGACGTTGCATCCCTGGTAGATCTCGCCGCCGGCGTAGATCGCCGCTCCCACGCGGAAGTTCGAGTACGGCGCGTACGCCTTCTCCTGCGCCTCGCGGGCGAAGGCGAGCAACGCCAGGTCGGCCTTCGTGGTCTCGGTCATTCGCGTGCCTCCTCGTCCTCATGGGGCGGGACCAGTTCGACGACGAGCTGCCGGACCCGGTTGCCCTCCATCTTCTCGACAGTGAAGCGCAGACCCTGCACCTCGACCGACTCCCCCGCTTGCGGGATGTGGCCTGCCAGCTCGGTGAACAGCCCGCCGGCGGTGTCTCCCTCGACCTCCAGCACGGTGCCGAACAGCTCGTCGAGGTCATCGATGCTCATGCGGGCGTCCATACGCACGCGTCCGTCCGGGAGCGTCGTGACCATCGCGACCTGCGGGTCGTACTCGTCGTAGATCTCGCCAACGATCTCCTCGAGCAGGTCCTCGATCGTCACAAGCCCCGCGGTGCCGCCGTACTCGTCCGCCACGATCGCGATGTGCGTGCGGCGGCGCATCTCGCGCAACAGCTCGTCCACCGGCTTCGTCTCGGGAACGAACAGCGCCGGGCGCACCAGGTCCGCGGGCCGCACGCCCTCCTCCGGTCCGGCCAGGGCCGGCAGCAGGTCCTTCGCGTAGAGGATGCCGCGGATGTCGTCGAGCGTGTCGTGATAGACCGGCATCCGCGACACACCCGCGGCGGTTATCGCGGCGAGCGCCTCGGTCAGCGTCGCGGTGTCCTCGATCGCGATCATGTCAGTTCGGGGCACCATGACTTCGCGAGCCACCTTGTCCTCCAGGCCCGCGACCGCATCGAGGATCGCCTCGGCCTCGTCGCTCGTTTGGGACTCCTCGTCACCCGCGCGGTAGCCATCGCCCAGCTCCGCCCACGGCACGTCCGGGCCACGTTCGCCCGTGACAAGGCGGGTCGCGGCGGTCCACGGCGCGGACAGCGCTCGCGCCAGCGGGTAGAAGATCGCCGTGACCAACCGCGCCGCCGGTGCGACCGCGAGCCCGACGTCCTCCGGGTTGGCGGTCACCATCGCCCGCGGCAGCGCCTCGCCGAGCATGAAGACCACCGCGGCGCCGACCACGACGCTCAGTGCCGCGTCCGCCCACGCCGGAACGCCGAGCCAAACCGTCTCCAGCGTCCACGCAGACGCGGAAGCGGCCGCGGCGAACGTGAGCCCGGCAACGAGCGCGTGTGCCGCGCCAAGGTGACTGGGACGCTCGGCCAGGACATCCAGCTGCACCGCGCCGCGCGCCGATGTCTCCCGCAACCGCCGGACCCGCTGGGGGGTCACAGCGCTCACGGCGAGCTCGGCCGCGCTGACGACGAAGCAGGAGGCGACGCCGAGTACGAGGACGGCGACGGCGATCAGTGTCGAGACGACGGCCATGTGCTCCTCCACGGACTGTCATGGCTGCCGCGGACCGGCCTGTGTGGCCGCGATGAGCGGCAGTTCCCGTTCAGAATATCTGAAAGACCGCCGTCGCGAGCAGCAAGCCGAGCAACGCGCCCAGAACGGTCTGCGGGATCGAGTGGGCTCCAGACTCCACGCGGCTCTGCGCGACGAGCACGGCGATGAACAGCGCGAGCACCATCGCCTTCGCGGAGGAGGTCGCGTACCCGATGGCCGACGCTGCAGCGAAGGCGAGCGCGGTGTGGCCACTGGGCCAACCTCCATGAAGGAACGACGTGCCCTCCTCTTGTCTGACCGCCTTGACGATGAGCACGCCGATGCTGGTCAACGCGAGCGCCATCACTGTGATCGTCGCGTCCGCGGCATGGACGAACTGCAGGCCGACCTCGGCGACCGGGACGAGCCGGTCGACGAACACCACGTACCCGACCGCCAGCGCCGTCACGGCCGAGACGAGCACCGCGCCGGCGGCCACGTCCTTCGCTATCGCAGCCAGCGGGTCGTACCCCTCGGTGTTCAGATCGACCACGGCCTCGATCGCGGTGTTCAAGAGCTCGCTCACGATGACGAACCCGACTGCGAGCAACAGGGCGACGAGCTCGAGGTTCTGCACCCCCAGCGCGAGCGCCAGCACGAACACGAGGACCGCCGCGCCCACGTGGATGCGCACGTTGCGCTGGGTGCGCAACCCGTGGACGATCCCGCGGATCGCATAATTGAAAGACCACAGGATGGAGCCGCTTCGCACGGGGTCGCCGACCTATCGCTCGGCGTTGGCCCACGCCGCGAGGACCGCTCGCTCGCGGGCCTGCATGACGGCGGCGTCCTCGTCGCTGTCATGGTCGTAGCCGAGAAGGTGGAGTACTCCGTGCACCAAGAGCAGATCGAGCTCGGACTCGACGGTCGTGCCAAGGTCGATGGCCTGAGACTGAGCGACCTCGGGCGCGATGACGACGTCACCGATGGCGATCGGCTCGTCCGAGTCCACCGGCTCTGGGTCGTCGCAGCCGAACGACAGCACGTCGGTCGGCCCCTCCACCCCGCGGTATGAGAGGTTGAGCTTCGCGATCTCATCGGGGTCCACGAGGGCCACCGACAGCTCGACCGCGTCCGGGGCGTCCTCCATCCGCAGGACGAAGACCGCCAGCGATTCGAAGGCGTCCAGGGCGAGCGGCTCGGCGTCCCGGTTAGAGCTGACTCTCACCAACATCTTCGGTCCCTTCTGAGGGGGTCTGCGGGTATTCCGCGCGGGTGTGGCGCTGACCCGAGAGCATCCTGCTGAACACGACCACTGCCGCCTCCGTGTCGGCGGCGCTCATCCCCGAGTCTGCGAGCTGCCCGTCCGCGCGCTTCGATTCGACGATGCGCCGCACGGCTGACTCGATCTGCACCGGGCCGCTGTCCGCCAGTGCCCTCCCCGCGGCCTCAGCGGCGTCGGCAAGCATGACGATGGCCGCCTCGCGCGACTGCGGGATCGTCCCTGGATACCGGAACGGCGCCTCGTTCACGACCAACCCCCCCGCAGTGGCCTTGCGGTAGAAGAACGTCACCAACGACGACCCATGGTGATGCGCGACGATGTCGATGACCGGCTGCGGCAGCCGCGCGCGGGTGGCGCGCTCGACGCCGTCCTGGACGTGAGCGATGATCACCATCGCGCTCTGCTCGGGCCGCGCCACGTCGTGAGGGTTGTGGGTGCCCATCTGGTTCTCGGCGAAGAACTTGGGCCGGTCGATCTTGCCGACATCGTGGTAGTACGCCCCCGCGCGAGCCAGCAGCGCGTTCGCCCCGATCTCGTGAGCGACCGCCTCCGCCATCGCGCCGGTCATGATCGAATGGTTGTAGGTACCCGGGGCCGCCTCCATCAGGTCGCGCAGCAGCGGAGCGCCCGGGTCGCACAGCTCGAGCAGGCGGATGTCGTCCCCGAGGCCGGACAGCCGCCCGACCAGCGGCAGCGCAGCGAAGGCGGTCGCGACCGCGATGACGCCTCCGACCACCCCGATCGCGAGGTCCGCGAGAGTCTCGCCCGCAAGCCATCCGAGTGCGTAGGCGCCCAGTGAGAAGACTCCGAGCGTGAGCATCGCGATGGTCAACGCGATGGACGAGAGGCGGAAGACCTCGCCGACGATGCGCCGGCCCTCCACGGTCGCCATGATGCCGCGACGGGGCCAGAACCGCTCGAAACGGGGCTTCGCGTCAGGCATGGCTCTCGTTCGTGGCGCCGCGGGCGTCAGCGGCGCTCCTCGCGGCGTTGCGTGCCTCGTCGTACCTGCTGTACGCGGTCACGATGTGCTGGACGAGCTTGTGCCGCACGACGTCCCGGCTCTCGAGGTCGACGAACTCGAGGTCCTGGACTCCGTCGAGGATGTCCCGCACCTGTCGCAGTCCGGACGTGCCGGCCGGCAGGTCGATCTGGGTGACGTCACCGGTGATGACCACCTTCGAGCCGAAGCCCAGGCGGGTCAGGAACATCTTCATCTGCTCGGGGCTCGTGTTCTGGGCTTCGTCGAGAACGACGAAGGAGTCGTTGAGCGTGCGCCCTCGCATGAACGCGAGCGGAGCGACCTCGATGACCCCGCGCTCCGTCAGCGACGTCGACTTCTCGATGTCCATCATGTCGAAGAGCGCGTCGTACAGCGGGCGCAGGTACGGGTCCACCTTCTCGAACAGGTTGCCGGGCAGGTAGCCCAGCTTCTCCCCCGCCTCCACCGCAGGCCGCGTCAGGATGATCCGGCCGACATCCTTGCGCTTGAGAGCGTCCACGGCCATAGCCATGGCGAGATAGGTCTTACCGGTGCCGGCCGGACCGATCCCGAAAGTGATCGTGTTCTTCCGGATCGCGTCGACGTAGCGCTTCTGGCCCGCCGTCTTGGGCCTGATCGTCTTGCCGCGGTGGGTCAGGATGACGTCGGAGAACACCTTGACCGGGCTGAATTCCCCGCGTTTGAGCATGTCGATGCTGCGGTCGATCGCCTCGGGAGTCAGGGGCTGGCCGCCCTCGACGAGCTGCAGCATCTCGGTGAACAGAGCGGAGACCGCCTGTGCCTCCTGGGGTTCTCCGGCGATGGTGATCTCGTTCCCGCGGACGCGGATGTCGGCCTCGAACTGGTCCTCGATCAGCTTGAGCAGGTGGTCACCCTGGCCGAGCAGATCGAGCATGTCGCGGCCGTCGGGCACGACCAGACGGATCTCGGACTGTGACAAGAGGCGCTCCTTCGTGTGCGTTGACGCGCGTCAGACCCTGGCGCGCGTCTCTTCTACATAGTACCCGCGTAGACTGCCGTCGTCGTCGAGCCCGAGTCTGACCGGGACCAGATCGCCCGCGTGCGCATCCGGGTAGCACACGGTCACCCGCAGGTGGTCTCCGGTCGTGCCGTGGGCGACACCCTCTCTGACCGCCTCCACGAGCAGGTCGGCGCCCTGGCCGTCACGGCCGGCCGCGTACGCGGTCTCCAACGCCCCGCCGAGTTCGCGCAGCGCCCGCGCCCGCTCCGCCTTCACCGGCGCGGCGACCTGGCCGTCCGTCGACGCCGCGGGCGTACCGGCGCGCTTCGAGTAGCGGAAGACGTGCAGCTTCGCGAACCCGCAACGGGCCACGAACGCGAGGGAGTCCGCTGCGTCCGCGTCGGTCTCGCCAGGGAAGCCGGCGATCACGTCGGTGGTGACGGCCACGCCGGGGAGCGCGGCACGGGCCCGTGCCAGCGCGTCCGCGTACGCTCGCGTGTCGTACCGTCGGCCCATGCGTGAGAGCGTCCGGTCGCTGCCTGACTGCAGCGGGACGTGAAGGTGCGGCGCGACCGCCGCGGTGCGCCCGAGCACACGCAGGAACCGCTCGGTCAGGTCCGGTGGCTCGATCGACGAGAGCCGGATGCGCGCGATGCCAGTCTTTGCGAGGAGCTCGATCAGCGCGGCCAGGTCCGGTGCGGCCGCCCCGTCCGTGTAGCGCCCCAGGTTCACACCGGTCAGCACGATCTCAGCGGTCCCGGCGACACAAAGCGCCTCGACGCGCCGCAGGATCTCCGCCGCCGCAACGCTGCGCGACAGTCCGCGCGCATCCGGCACGATGCAGTAGGCGCACCGGTTGTCGCAGCCGTCCTGGACCTTCACCAGCGCGCGCGTCCGGAAGGTGCCGCATGCGCCGCTCGCGGTCCCGAACACCGTCGCCAGCTGCTTCCCGCCGGACGCATCCCCCACGCCCACGATGCCCGCGACGGTGGCGCGCAACGACTCGCGGTCGCAGACCACCACGACCCGGTCTCCGAGAGCCCTCAACATCTCGGCTTCGAGGGCTGCGAGGCACCCGGTCACCACGACCGTCCCCTGCGTCGCCGCGAGCGCCCGGCGCACCTCCTTGCGCGCCTTCGCGTCGGCCTCGGCCGTCACCGTGCACGTGTTGACGACGATGGTACCGGTGGGCCCCGGGTCCTCCCCCACAGCCACGCCGAGCGACCTCAGGGATTCCGCGAGCGACTCGCTCTCCGCGCGGTTCACCTTGCATCCGAGCGTGCGAAGCGCCACGCGCGGCGCGTCAGCGGCCACGGCCACCCAGCGATCCGAGTTCGTATTCGAGCAAGGCAACCACCACGATCGCCGCGGTCTCCGTGCGCAGGATGGTGTCACCGAGTGTCACGATCACGCCCCCCGCGGCCTCGAGGGCGGTTACCTCCGAAGCGGTCAGCCCGCCTTCGGGACCGACCACCACTGCGACCGTGGTCCGGGCGGTCGCGCCTCCGTCCTCCAGCGCGGCGCCGATCCCCAACCCCTCTGACGACGCCTCCTCCCACGGCACGAGGACGATCTCGAACCGTCCGGCCTTCGCAGCGAACTCCCCGACAGAGAGGGGCTCCCGGACCAGGGGGACGTCGATGCGTTGTGACTGCTTCGCAGCCTCCTCGGCGATCCGCCGCCAGCGTTCGGCGCGCCGTCCCACGCGTTCGTCATCGAGGCGCACGACGCAGCGTTCGGTCATGAGGGGCCATATCTCGCTCACCCCGAGCTCCGTGGCCTTCTGGATCGCCATCTCCATGCGCTCCCGGCGTGAGACCGCCAGGGCGAGCACGACGCGCGGTCGCGGCGGGCGAAGCGCGGGCTCCTCGACGTAGGCGCGCACCATCGTCGGCGACACCTCCACGAGGGTCGCCTCGGCTTCCGCGCCGTCCGGATCCACGACCATGATGCGGTCCCCCGCCACGAGCCGGAGCACGCGGGACAGGTGGTGCAGGTCACCCTCGCTCAACGGGAGGACCATCCCGGTCGCCGGTGCCGGCCCGAGCGTGTCACTCAGGAAGAAGCGATGCAGAGACACCGGTCACATCCCCAACCAGTCCCGGACCTTGTGCAAAGGTGACTTGGAATGCTTGTCCCCCATCGAGTCCGACAGCTGCTCGAGCAGCGCGCTCTGTGCCTTGGACAGCTTTGTGGGAACGACGACGTTCGCGTGCACTATCAGGTCGCCGTTGCCTCCGCGCGCCCGCGGCATGCCCGCTCCCTTGACCGTCAGCACGTCGTCGTTCTGCGTCCCGGACCCGACCTTGACCGGAACGGGACCGAACAGGCCCGGCACCTCGATCTCGCCACCGAGCGCCGCCGTGGTCATCGGCACCGAGGCGCGAGCGTGCAGGTCGTCTCCGTCGCGATGCAGGAACTCATGCTGCCGCACTCGCACCGTCACCTGCAGGTCGCCCGACGTCGAGCCGCGCAGCCCGGCTTCCCCCATCCCGGGGATCACGATCGTCTGACCGTCCCGGACCCCCGCGGGGATCTCGGCGGACACGTTCTCGCGGGCCTGCGAGCGGCCATGGCCGCCGCACGAGGGACACGGCGGATCGACGATCGTCCCGGTCGCGGCGCACCGCTGGCACGGCGCCGTCGACTGGAACGTGCCCAGGAACGTCCTGCGCGAGCTCACGACCTGGCCCACGCCGCCGCAGTCGGGGCAGGTCTTGGCCGTCCCACCCGCAGCGGCGCCCGTGCCCGAACACGCCGAACAGGGCGCCACGCGCTGGTAGGAGACCTCCTTGACGGTGCCCCGCGCCGCTTCCTCGAGAGTCACGACCACCTGCGCGGCCATGTCGCGGCCTTCAGTGCGCGCCTCCTGGCGCGCCGCTCCGCCCATCACGCCGTCGAAGATGACGGAGAACAGGTCTCCGATGCCGGCCCCGCCGAACGGATCGCCGTAGGTGTAGCCACCCGGGAACCGCGACTGCGGGTTCGCTGTCCCGAACCGGTCGTAGTTCGCGCGCTTCTCGGAGTCGGACAGCACCTCGTAGGCCTCGTTCAGCTCCTTGAAGAGCTCCTCGGCGTTGTCGTGGTCGCTGGTGTCCGGGTGGACGTCGCGGGCGCGGCTGCGGAACGCCTTCTTGATGTCGGCGTCGGTAGCGTCGCGCGGGACGCCGAGTACCTCGTAGTAGTCACTTGTGGCGGGCATCTGGGCTCCTGGGTCCCTATGACGTTCACGGCTTCTTCTGTGGTCTGTGAGGTCCGTGCCGGCAAGCTTCGGCCTGCGTCAGCCCAGTGCATCGCTGAGGCCGTCGGCCACGGTGCGAACGGCGCTCACCGCACGGGCGTAGTCCATCCGCGTCGGGCCGATGACCCCGATGACGCCCTCGGTGCCGCCAGCCTCGTAGCTTGCCGCGACCACCGACATCCTGTCGAGCCCCACCGGGTTCTCGGCGCCGATGCGCACCACCACATCATCGGTCTGCATCAGCGATGTCAGCATGTGCAGCGTCTCGAGCCCGTCTTCCAGCAGATGTACCAGCGGTCCCACGAGTCGCGGGTCCGCGAACTCGGGCTGCGTCAGAAGAGTGGAGACGCCACCGGAGACGACGGCGTCCGCGTCGGCCTCGAGCAGGCAATCGATGACCTCGTCGAGTACCTGCGCCGTCACCCGCGCGGGAAGCGCCGTAGCGGACTCGACCCCGCCGCGCGCTTCGCGGACCTCGTCACCGACCTTGCCGTCGAGCGCCGCGTTGAGCATCGCCTCGACGCGCACCAGCGCCTCGGGGCTCACCGGCTCGACGAGCTCGATCGTCCGGTCGGCCACCTGGCCCGAGTCGGTGACGACGACCAGGACCGCACGCGCCTCCCCGATCCAGACCAGGTTGATCCTGCGAATGCGGGAGCGTCGAAGGGTGGGGGCGATCACGACCGCGACGTAGTTCGTGAGACGCGAGAGCAGGGCGCTGGTCTCGCGCATCGCGTCGGCGACCTCGTGCTCGAGGGCGTGGTACTGCTTGCGGACCGACTCGACCTCGGCCGGGGTGAGGCCCTGCTCCGAACCCGCCTCGAGCATCGCGTCGACGAACGCGCGGTATCCCACGTCGGTAGGGACACGCCCCGCCGACACGTGGGGCTGGAACACGTGCCCCGTCTCTTCGAGGAACGACAGCTCGTTGCGGACGGTCGCGGGGCTGACGCGCAGGTCGTACCGGTCGACCAGCGCTTTGGACGCGACGGGCTGAGCGCTGCGAACGTATTCGTTCACCAACGCCTGCAGGACTATCCGTCTGCGGTCGGACAGCATCGTGCGGGACTCCTCGATCGCTTCGGAGAGGACGCGACCTGCGTCCCTAGCAGTCAAGTATAGCGAGTGCTAACGCGGAGAGCGACGCTGCGGCGTCCCGAAGATCGGGCCGGGTGGCGCTACCATGCCTTGCAACGACCCGCTCACTCTCCCGCCCAAACCGCACCGAACACCTGGTTGCCCAGCAGCCAGCCGCGCTGGGTGGTCCGCCATCGGGCGGCGCCGTCCTCGTCCTCCGCGATCGAAACGAGCTCGCGCTCCGCCAGTGACGCCAGCGTCTCGCCCAGCCCGGCGGCCTCGACCATCTCCACGGCCACGCCTCGGCTCAGACGGAGGCCCAGCATCACGTCTTCCCGCATGACCTCCTGCGCGGTGAGTACCTCGAGCGGCTCCGGTTGCGCGAGCGGCCGTCGCAGGTAGTCCTCCAGGGACACCTCACGGGTGAACCGCGCGCGTGCGGGCGTTCCCGCGACTTCGGCGTCCAGCTTCCACCCCTCCGCCTCAGCGACGCGCTGGAACTCGGCGTACGGGAGCATGCTCGCGGCGTGCGGTCCGACGCCGAGGTAGGCTCCGCCGGTCCAGTACACCAGGTTGTGGCGCGCTTCGTGACCCGGCTGCGCGTAGTTGGCGACCTCGTAGCGGGGCATCCCCACGGCCGCGAGCGCCACCTCCGCGGCGAGCATCATGTCCGCGGCGACGTCGGGGTCGGGCGCCGCCTGATGCCCGTCGGCGATGGCCGCGGCCAACGGCGTGCCGTCCTCGACGGTGAGTGGGTAGACGGACACGTGCCGCGCGCCACACCCCACCGCCCGTTCGAGCGTGGCGTCCCAGGATTCGAATGACTGGCCCGGCACGCCGCAGATCAGGTCGATCGAGAATGGGACGCCGGAAGCGCGCAGCACCTCGAGCGCAGCCTCCGTCCGCGCTGCGCCGTGGCAACGGCCGAGGGTGGCCAGCACCGCGTCGTCGAAGCTCTGCACGCCGAGCGAGAACCGGTTGACCGCTGCCTCCACGAGCTGCGCGATGAGGTCGGCGTCTGTGGTCTCGGGGTTGGTCTCGACGGTGATCTCGGCGTCCGGGCGCAGGCGCGCGGTCTCACGCAGCCCGCGAACGAGCCGCACGAGCTCTGTGCCCAGGACCGTGGGCGTCCCTCCGCCGATGTACATCGTCGGCACGTCATCGAGAAGGTCGTAGTGCGACCAGTGGCCCGCCTCGAACAGCGCCGCATCCACGAAGCGGGAGTACCGGTCGGGCTTCCCCGGCTCGGAGTAGAAGTCGCAGTAAGCGCACTTCGACAGGCAGAACGGGACGTGGACATACAGCGATACCGGAGTCGGGGCGGCGCCGGCGGCTTCAGCGGCGAGCGCAGCGAGTCCGCTGGAAGGCGCCGGGGCGGCGCCGCCTGCGGGCATCAGCCTTCATCGACCTTCAGGATCGCCATGAAAGCCTCCTGCGGCACCTCGATCGTGCCGACCTGCTTCATGCGCTTCTTGCCCTTCTTCTGCTTCTCCAGCAGCTTGCGCTTACGCGAGATGTCGCCGCCGTAACACTTGGCGATGACGTCCTTGCGCATCGCACGCACCGTCTCGCGGGCGATGATCTTGCCCCCGATCGCCGCCTGGATCGGCACCTCGAACATCTGCCGCGGGATGATGCCGCGGAGCTTCTCCGTCAGCATCTTGCCGCGGGCGAACGCCTTGTCCTTGTGCACGATGAAAGACAGCGCGTCGACCGGCTTGCCGGCCAGCAGCACGTCGAGCTTCACCAGCGCGCTCGGGCGATAGTCCATGACTTCGTAGTCGAGCGAGGCGTAGCCACGGGTGCGGCTCTTGAGCTGGTCGAAGAAGTCCATGATCAGCTCGGACAGGGGCATCTCGTAGTGCATCTCGACGGTGGTGGCGCTCAGGTACTGCATGTTCACGAACGTCGACCGGTGCAGCTCTGTGAGCTCCATGATCGCCCCGACGAACTCGGGCGGCACCAGCACGGTGACCTTGAGGTAGGGCTCCTCGATCCGGTCGACCGTTCCCGGGTCGGGCATGTCCTGAGGCGAGTGGACCTGGACCATCTCGCCGTTCGTCTTGTGTACGTGGTACTCGACCGACGGCGCGGTGGCCAGCAGGTCGAGGTCGAACTCCCGCTCCAGGCGCTCCTTCACGATCTCCATGTGCAGCAGTCCGAGAAAGCCGCACCGGAACCCGAACCCGAGGGCGTGGCTCGACTCGGGCTCGTAGATGATCGCCGGGTCGTTCAGACGCAGCTTATCCAGCGCGTCGCGAAGCTCGGGGTACTGGTCGCCATCGATCGGGAACAGGCCTGTGTACACCATCGGCTTGACGTCGCGGTAGCCCGGGAGCGGCTCGTGCGCACCATGGCGCGCGAGGGTCACCGTGTCGCCGACCTTCACGAGCGACGGGTCCTTCAGGCCGGTAACGAGGTAGCCGACCTCTCCCACCCCGAGTTCGTCGACCGGCACGTGGACCGGCCGGCGGACGCCGACCTCCTCCACGTCGGTGTCGGTCCCGCCAGCCATGAGACGCACCCTCATCCCCTTGGCGATGCGCCCGTCGACCACGCGGATCAGCGCCACGACGCCGCGGTAGGCATCGAAGAAGGAATCGAAGATGAGCGCCTTCAGAGGAGCGGCCGGATCACCGACCGGATGCGGCACGTGCTTGATCACCGCCTCGAGTGCGTCCTTCACGCCGATGCCGGTCTTGCCCGACGCGAGGACCGCGTCGCCCGCAGGGATGGCCAGCGCCTCCTCGATCTCGTGGCGCACGCGCTCCACGTCGGCCGAAGGCAGGTCGATCTTGTTGATGAGCGGGATGATCTCCAGGTGCGCGTTCATGGCCATCAGGGCGTTGGCCACGGTCTGCGCCTCGACGCCCTGGGTGGAGTCCACGACGAGCAGCGCACCCTCGCACGCCTGCAGCGAGCGCGAGACCTCATAGGTGAAGTCGACGTGGCCCGGCGTGTCGATGAGGTTGAGCGTGTACTCGACGCCGTCGTCCGCGGTGTAGAGCACCCGGACGGCCTGCGCCTTAATGGTGATGCCGCGCTCCCGCTCGATGTCCATCGAGTCCAGCACCTGCTCGACCATGTCGCGGTCCTCGATCGTGTGCGTGAGCTGCAGCACGCGATCGGCGAGCGTTGACTTGCCATGGTCGATGTGCGCGATGATCGAGAAGTTGCGGATGAGGGTGGGGTCGGTCATGGCTGGGAATGATAGCAGCCACGCCTCGGCGCTGCTGTCCCGAGCGTCCGGGTCCTGAGTGTCAGTGCTGCGACACACCCGGGAGCGTGGTAGTCCTTGTGGCTCCGGCCGCCCCCGTGCTACCATCTGACGGTTCGTCGGCGGCCCACCGCGCGGACGGGCACCATTCACAGACACTGGGAAGGAACGACCTCAAGTTGGCCAACATCAAGAGCCAGAAGAAGCGCGTACTCACCAACGCCAAGTCGGCGGCGACGAACAAGTCGGTCCGCAGCGGCGTCAAGACCGCGGTCAAGAAGGTCAATGAAGCGATCGCTGCCGGCGACAAGGCCGCTGCGCTCGCAGGCCTGCAGGCTGCGAACCGTGAGCTCGATCGCGCGGCGAGCAAGGGTGTCATCCACAAGAACCAGGCGGCCAACCGCAAGAGCGGTATCGCGTCCGCCGTCGCGAAGATGGCCGACTAGGCCTTCCCGCGCGACCCGGCCGCGCCAGCGGTCTTCACGATCCAGCGTTCGATGACGAGCCCGGCATCTGTGGGGCTCGTCTTCATTTCCTCTTCCACAGCAGCGAGCCCGCGTAGCGCGGTAACGAGCTCCTTCGGTTCGTAACGCGACGCCTGCTTCGCGGCGTTGCGCGCCTGCCAAGGCGCCATCCCGATCTCGGGCGCCATGGCATCCGGGCTCACTCCCCTGTCTGACAGCGCGCGCGCGCCGATCAGCGCGCGGACGTGGCGCGCCAGCATCGCTTCCACGCCGAGCGGAGTCTCGCCCGCATCGAGCAGTCGCCGCAGCACGCGCATCGCGCGCGTCACGTCTCGCTCACCGACCGCGTCCGACAGCTCGAAGACGGACGCCTCGGCGGTCGCCGATGCCACCGCGCGCACGTCGTCGGCTGATATGCGTTCCGCGTCGCCGACGTACGTGGCGAGCTTGGCAGCCTCGATGTCCAGCCGGCGCAGGTCCCGGCCGACCACGTCGACGAGCAGCTGCGCCGTCGGCATCGCCATCGTCTTGCCGCGCTCCCTCAGCAGCTTGGCGACCTCGCCTGCGTACGCGTTGCGCTTCGGCGCCGCGTATTCGTAGGCGACGCCGGTCGCCGCCGCGGCGCGGTACAGCTTCGAGTTCTTGGCGATCTTCGCTGCGACGAGCACCAGGCACGTGTAGTGCGCCGGGTCCTTCGCGTAGCCGGCCAGCTTCTCGAGACCGGCAGCATCGAGCTTGTCGACGTTGCGCACCACCACGAGTCGCCGCTCGCTCAGGAAGGGCATCGTGTTCGCGGCGTTGATCACGTCGTCGGCGGAGGCCGTGGCCCCGTCGAACGTCTCATAGTTGAAATCGAGATCGGCGACGGCCGCGAGCCGGTCGTGCAGCCGCTTCTCGGCGCGCTCGAGCAGCAACTCTTCCGAGCCGTATATGAGATAGACCGGCTTGAGATCGCTGAGGCTCGCTGTTGCCACGCTCGGACCTGCCCTCGGGACGGCGGGAGACCGGCCATCCGCCGCTCTCGGGAGCGATTGTCGCACAGCGGCTGAGGCAGGCCGACGTCCTCGGAGGCTGCACCCCGCGCCGGTTCCCACCCGAGATCGCCCTCCAGGTCGGTCCTGCGCACCGTGACGCCCATCCCGCCGAGTGTCGCCAGAGCTTCGGCCGACGGGTGCCCGAACTTGTTGCCGGCGCCCACGCTGATCAGAGCTACCGAGGGCCGCCAGATCGCCAGCGCCTCCGGCACGTTGCCGTTGACGCTTCCATGATGCGCGACCTTCAGCATCTCCACCCTCCCACTCCACGCTTCCAGCGCACCCGACTGGGCCTGCGCTTCCGCGTCACCGAGCAGCAGCGCCCTATGCCCGTCCTTCTCCAGCAGCAGGATCACGCTCGTGTCGTTGGCCGACAGACGCACGTCCCCGCCTCGTGGCCACAGCACGCGCACTTTCACGCGCCCGACGGAGAACTCCATCCCCCTGCGCAGGGACACGACGGAGTCCGCGTCGGATGCCGCACGGGCGGCCAGTGCCGATACAGCCGGGTCCTGAACATCAGGAACGCCTATCCAGCCCGGCCGCGCCACTCCCGCCAGACCATCCAGGCCTCCGATATGGTCCTCATGGGCATGCGTGAGCACGAGCCCGTCGAGACGATGCACGCCCGCCCGGGCCAGTGCCTGTCTGAGCACCACCGGGTCCGGACCGGTGTCCACCAGCACCGCCTGTCCTGCGTCCCGGATCAGGATGCAGTCCCCCTGGCCCACATCAAGGACCTCCACGAGACCGGCGACGGGCGCCGCGAACGCCGAGGTGCAGACGAGCGCGGCGATCACGGCGCTGACACCGACACGCACCCGAAGCGCCCTGCGCGGGATCGGCCACCGCAGCCACAGCAGAGCGCCCCCTGCGATCCACGCCCCCGCCAACCACCACGGCGGCGCCGGCACCGCCAGCAGCGCCCCGGGCACTCGCGCCGCGACCTGCCAGACGCGCGTCGCGAGGTCCGCCGCCACGACCCCGGCACGCGAAAGCCCCTGGCCGAACTGCCGGCTCAGCGGAGCGACGACCGCACCGAGGGCGCCGAGCGCGACCGCGATCTGGACCGGCACCCCGCTGACGGCCAAGGTGACGGGGCCGAGCAGCGAGACCGCACCGAACATGCTCGCTGCCAGCGGGACGACCGAGGCTTGCGCCGCCACTGAGCCGCCCAGCGACCACGCGGTCCGCTTCCCGATCACCGGTACGAGCCATGCGTTCGCCAGCGCCGACAGCAGCGCGATCCCACTGACCGCAGCCGCCCCCAACAGCAGCCCCGCATCGTAGGCGGCCGATGGATCCACCATCACCAGCAGCGCGATCGCTGCGCCGAGAGCCGCGGTCGCGTCCCGTCGGCGCCCGACCAGGTGCGCGAGGACCGCCGCAGTGGCGGCAATGGCCGCGCGCAGCAGCGACAGCCGCATGCCCGCCGCCGCGCCAAGGACCGCGAGGGCGACCAGAGCCGCGATCGAACGTCCGCGGCGGCTTGCGCCCAGTATTCCTGCGAGCCGTTCGGCCAGAAGCACGATCACCGACAGGTGCAACCCCGACGCGGCGATCGCCCACGCTACCCCGGCGGTCTTCGCATCCTCGAGCGCGGCCGCGCCCTCCTCCCGGACCGGCGCACCGAACAGCATCGACGCGAGCGCTTCGCCGCCGGGCCCGCCCTGGGCGCGCAGTGCATCGATCGAGGTCTGTCGCCACGCGCATACGGCCCCGAACGGCCCCGGGACCCACCCCACGACCCGTACTCGCCACGGTGTCGCGCGCAACAACTCGCCGTCGCGGAAGGACCGCGCTCCTGCGTCGCCGACCCGCACCACCTCTCTGAGCCGCGCGTCGAAGTCGACCCTCTGGCCGTATGCCGGTGGCGCGACATCCGCCGGCCAGGACACGCGGATCGCTGGAGAGCCGCCCACCCCCTCGAGCCGGACGAGCACGTCGGTGCCGAACGAGCCGTCGGCCGGATCAGCGACGACCGTCGCGCTCCAGGAGGTCGGACCCTGCGAATCGAGTCCGGACGCGACCGCCGCCCGCGACACCCCGGACGCGAGCGCCATCCCCATGGCGCAGGCGGCGGCCACGGCGAGCAGATGCAGGACCGGCCGCCTCGACACCACGGCGACAGCCAGCAGCGCGAGACACGCTCCGCATCCGATGACTGTCGCCACCATCGAGCCGCTCTGCCAACCCGACAGCGCGATCTCGGTCCCGGCGCGCGAGGCGGCCCAGGCGGCCGCGGCCACCCACAGCAGCGGTGATATCGACGGCCTGCCCGGGCCGCTCGGGGTCGGCTTGACCCTGTCGGCCGAACGCGGGCCGGAGCTGTCAGTTCGCACGGACCAGGTCTTTGAGGGCGTCGAACTTTGCAGGTCCGATTCCCGAGACCCGCATGAGGTCGTCCACCGACCGGAACGGCCCGTTCGCCGTGCGGTCGGAGATGATCTTCGCGGCGGTGGCGGGCCCGACACCCGGCAAGGCGTCGAGTTCCGCCGCCGTCGCGGTGTTCAGGTCCACCTTGCCCGGGGATGCGCCGGTCCCCGTGGGGCCTGCAGCTCCCGCTTCCGTCGTGCCCTTCCGCGGCACGGCGATCTGCTCGCCGTCCACCGCGATACGTGCGAGGTTCACGGCGGCCTCGTCGGCGGCGCCGAGCAGGCCGCCTGCGGCCTCCACGACGTCACGCACCCTGGCGCCGCCGGGAAGCTCGTAGACTCCAGGGTGCCGCACCTCGCCGACCACGTGTACGGTCACCGTCGCCGCGACCGCCGGCAGCGCATCCGCCGCCTCCTGGCCCACAGCAGTCGGCGCGCCACCCGGCGCGGGCGCTCCGCTCGCGCCGCCGGCGAGTCCGGAACCCCAGACCATCCACGCCCCGAGGCACACGCACGCGACGACCGCCACACGCCCCGCGGTCCGCCCTAGCGGCGGCAGACCGTCGAAGCCCGCGCGGCACGCCAGCTCCTCCGCCCAGTCCCTGATCTCGCGCAGCACGCGAACGCCCCCTCTCGCTGGACCGCGCGGAGGGGGCGTCGGGCTTCGTGGCATGTCGCAGTGTCTGGGAGCGCCCACTGCCTCGAACGAGCATCGCAACTCGGCCGGTCGAGTTCCCGACCGGCATCCGACCCGGGCGTGCGTTCGCGCTATCCGACCACGATGCTCACGAGCCTGCCGGGTACGACCACGACCTTCTTAACCGTCTTCCCGGTGGTATGGGCGACGACGTTCGGGAGTGCCAGCGCCGCGGCGACGACCGTTTCCTCGGAAGCATCGGCCGCGACGACGACGCGGCCGCGGACCTTGCCGTTGACCTGGACGGGCAGCTCGATCTCGTTGCTGACGAGCGCGGACGGGTCGAACCGAGGCCATGACTGCCGGTGCACCGATCCGTCCTCGCATAGGACGGTCCGCCACAGCTCCTCCGCCATGTGCGGAGTGAACGGCGCCATCAGCATGACCAGGTCGCGGGCAGCAGCCCGCAACAGCGCGTTGTCCTGCGATCCCGCCGGCACGTCACGACGATAGTCGTAGACGGCGTTCACGTACTCCATGAGCGCGGAGATCGCGGTATTGAGCTGGAACCTCTCGATGTCGCCGCCGCACTTGGCGATGGCGGCTGCCGCGGCTCGCCGCAGGGCCTTGGCCGCGGCGCCGTGCCCGCTCACGCCGGACGACGCGGGCATGGCGGCGACCTCGTCCACGAGCTTCCACGCGCGGTTCAGGAACCGCCGCATGCCCTCGAGCCCGTCGTAGGACCAGTCGAGGTCCTTGTCCGGCGGCGCCATGAACAGGATGTACGCGCGAAGGGCATCCGCACCGTAGCGGGCGATCATGTCCTCGGGCGCGACCACATTGCCCTTCGACTTCGACATCGTCGCGCCGTCCAGCTTGACCATCCCCTGCGTCAGCAGGTTCGTGAACGGTTCTCCGAAGTCGCACAGGCCGACGTCGCGCAGGACCTTCGTGTAGAAGCGCGAGTACAGCAGGTGCAGGATGGCGTGCTCGATGCCGCCGATGTACTGGTCGACCGGCATCCAGTAGCCGACGGCCGCGGGATCGAACGGGGCGTCGTCGTTGCGTGCGTCGCAGTAGCGCAGGTAGTACCAGGACGAACAGGTGAACGTGTCCATCGTGTCGGTCTCGCGCCGAGCGGCGCCGCCGCACTTCGGACAGGTCGTCTCGTAGAACTCGGGGTGGTCCGCGAGCGTCTCGCCCTTGGTGATGTCGACGTTCATGGGGAGCACGACCGGCAGCTCGTCCTCGGGCACGGGCACAAGCCCGCACGTCGGACAGTGGACCGCCGGGATCGGGTTGCCCCAGTAGCGCTGACGCGAGATCAGCCAGTCGCGCAGGCGGAAGTTGACCGTTTCGCGGCCCAGGCCGCGCTCCGCGAGCCAGGCCGTCACGGCGTGCATCGCCTCGGACTTCTTGCCGCCGCGCATGCCGGTGAACTCGCCCGACTGGACGAGGATCCCTCCGGCATCGTAGGCGTTGTCCCATGGCACGTCCGCGCGCACGCGCTCGTGCGCCCCCGCGAGCTCCGGGAGCAGAGGGTCGTCCTCAGCGAGCACCACGGGCGGGATCGGCAGGCCGTAGAAACGGGCGAAGTCGAAGTCCCGCTGGTCCCCGGAGGGCACCGCCATGACGGCGCCGGTCCCGTACTCCATCAGCACGTAGTCAGCGACCCAGACCGGCACCTTCTCGCCGTTGACCGGATTGATGACGTAGCGGCCGGTGAAGGCGCCGCGCTTGGTCCGGTCGCTCGAGGACCTCTCGACCGAGGTCTCCTTGGCGGCCATGTCCACGATGCCGCGCACGTTGGCCTCGTATTCCGTTCCGGCCACGAGCTCACCGATCAGCGGATGCTCCGGCGCCAGGAGGAAGAACGAGCAGCCGAACAGCGTGTCGGGGCGCGTCGTGAACACGGTGATGCGCTGCTCGGTCGGATCCCCCGCCGTGTCGCAGAGCGTGAACTCGACCTCGGCGCCCTCGCTGCGACCGATCCAGTTCGCCTGCATCGCCTTGACGCGCTCCGGCCAGCCGGTCAGCGTGTCCAGGTCGTCCAGGAGCTCCTGCGCGTACTCGGTGATCTTAAGGAACCACTGCTCCAGCTCGCGCTTCTGGACCACTGATTTGCAGCGCCAGCACACGCCTTCGCCGATGACCTGCTCGTTGGCCAATACCGTCTTGCACGACGGGCACCAGTTGACCGGCGAGGACTTGCGCTCCACCAGGCCGCGCTCCCAGAACTTCAGGAAGATCCACTGCCCCCAGCGGTAGAACTCGGGGTCGCAGGTACGGACGGTCCGGTCCCAGTCGTACGAGAACCCCATCCGCCTGAACGAGGCGGCCTGCGTCTCGATGTTGGCGTACGTCCACGTGGCGGGGTGGGAGTCCGACTTGATCGCGGCGTTCTCCGCTGGCAGCCCGAACGCGTCCCAGCCGATGGGATGAAGGACGTTCATGCCATTCATCGTCGAATGCCGCGCGACGACGTCGCCGATCGTGTAGTTGCGGACGTGGCCCATGTGGATGTCGCCGGAGGGGTACGGGAACATCTCGAGCACGTACTTCTTCGGGCGAGACGGGTCCTCGGAAACGTGGTACAGGCCCTCGGATTCCCAGGCCGCCTGCCACTTGGGCTCTATCGCGTGCGGATCGTACTTCGTCACAAGAGTCAGTCCTCGCACTCGGAGTGCCTGGGCGTGTGCGCCCTCGTTCGCAGCATGATAGCGAATCACGCGCTCAACGGCTCCCGACGGGCGTGCGCGCGTGCGCGAGGACGGTGCTAGACTCGTGCGCGGACGGATCCGCATCACGGAGGGAACCCAATGCCCGACGAGGTAAGCGCGCCCAAAACCGGCGACCACAAGGTGTGGATGGACACCGATCGTCGGCACGGGATCGATCCACGGACTCAGTTCCGTGTGGTGTCGTACGTGGCGATGGCCGCCGCAGCACCCTTCATCATCGTGCACTTCCTGATCGGGACCTTCGCCTTCCCCTATCTCGCACAGGTGTTCAGCACGATGCCGACACCGTTGCCCGGGCCTACCGCCGTCCTGCTCAACATCGGTTGGCTCGCGGGACCGCTACTGGCCGCGATCGACATAGCCACCTTCTGGCTGTCCTATCGGCTAGCCGAGCGCTGGTGGATCGGCTTGCTGTTCGTGCCAGTGCTCATCTACGGCATGATGAGCGCGTTCATCGGCTTCCTCCTCTACATGCCGATGTTGCCGCTGGTCTCGCTGGTCAGGTAGACGATCACAGGCGTATCTCGCCCTTGGCGTACAAACGCTCGCACGCGGCGACCACGTCGGGGTCGAACATGCCCGTGCCTTCACGCAGCGCCTGGAGCGCTTGGCCGAGCCCGATGATCGGGCGGTAGGGCCGGTGCGACGCCATCGCTTCCACCACGTCGGCGACCGCGATGATCCGCGCCGGTAGCAGTATCTGGTCACCCTTGAGACCTGACGGGTATCCCGAGCCGTCCATGCGCTCGTGATGCTGCAGCACGATATCCGCGATCGGCCACGGGAACGTGATCTCCTTGAGTATCTCGTACCCCTGGCGCGAGTGATCCTTGATCATCTCGAACTCCGAGTCCGACAGCGTCCCCGCCTTCGTGAGGATCTCGGCCGGCACGGCGAGCTTCCCGATGTCGTGGAGGAGCGAAGTCATCTGGACCATCGCGATCGAGTCGTCGTCCATCCCCATCTCCGCAGCCAGCGCCTGAGCGAGTTCGGCCACTCGCCGCTCGTGACCCTGCGTATAGGGGTCGCGCGCCTCGACGATCCGTCCCATGGCTCCGACCATGTCCCTCATCATGTGCTCGAGCCGGACGTAGCTTGTCCGCAGCTCGCCCTCGGCCTCGCCACGCTTGGCGCGAACACCGATGCTCTCGACCCCGAACGACAGGTCCAGCGCGAGCTCCTCGAGCAGCGCCACCTCGCGATCATCGAAGGCACCGGTCTCCCCCGCGAACAGACATAGGACGCCCCAGGTGACGCCACGAGGGTCGGTGAGCGGCAGACTGAGTGCGGACCGGTAGCCGCGGGCCAGCGCCTGCTCGCGCCAAGGCCCATATGACGGATCGCGTTCGATGTCGGAGACGCTCACAGGGGGCGCCACCGATATCCGTGCGACGGGTGGTGATCAGCGCATCGCGAACGCCCTGGGTCCCTTCGAGACGGAGCTGGTCCTGGCTGGCCCCCGCCTCCATCGCCTCGCGTATCGCCGCAGCGGCGATCAGGCGGTCCTCCTCGAGCACCAGCGACAGCGTGTCGGTTCCCGCGATCCCAGCCGTGTCGAGTCCGGCGAACTGTTCAGCGGCGGCGTTCCACCTGATCAAACGCCCTTCGCGGTCCGTCGCGAAGAACAGCCCCGGTGCGGCGCCGATCACCGCGTCGGTGAACTCCTTCTCCCCGTCCAGCGTGGCCTGAGCGGACCGGCGCACCGAGTCGTCCCGCAGCGTCGCCAAGCACCCGGTGACGGCTCCATCGGCATCCGAGACAAGCGTGAGCGTGCAGCTGAAGTGGCGACGGCCGTCGGCGAGTCCGATCGACATCGCCCCGCTCACCTCGGTGTGCTCCCGTGCCACGGTGAGCCGCGAGACCTCGATCTTGTCGAGCGGCTCGTGGCCCTTGGTCAGGTCCCCGTGCCTCCTCCCGTACAGGTGGTCGAGCGCGAGACCGGTCACTCTCAGCGCCGAGTCGCTGGCGTACATGTACCGGCCTTCAGCATCGAAGAGGAGCAGCAGGTCCGGAGTTGTTCTCATGACGACGTCGAGGACGGCCGCCTGCCGCTCCGCTCTTCGAGCCAGGTGAGCAAGACGGTCCTCCCACTCGCGCTCCTGACTGACGTCACGGGCGACCGTGGACGCGCCGATCACGCGGCCATCCGAGCCGTGGACAGGGGACAGGGTGAGGGAGACGAACAGGATTCGCCCGTCCTTGTGACGGCGCTCCACCCGCAGGTGCTCGATCCGCTCACCGCGCAGGAGCCGGGGAAGGTACTCCTCCGCCTCCGCCGCGTT